>JACCDO011778622.1_pt1 | contig 32752 bp, 33 predicted proteins | sample 7446101 | NCBI WGS metagenome assembly JACCDO01 (sample SAMN15323440, study PRJNA562643) | freshwater metagenome | isolation source: river surface water | place: USA:Blue River Watershed | collected 2017-08-16 | reverse complement strand
GGCAAAGCTGCAGATCCTGATAAAAAGACAAGTGATTCTAGAAAATTTACTTTCACAAGTGAAGCAAAGCAAGCTTTACCAGATTCACCACCAGTAAATTCTGCTGCAGAATAATTTAAGAATTACTGATTTCTTTAGCACGCTTAATTGCGGCTGTTAAAGCATCTTTCCAAATTTCATTAAAATTATTTTGATCTAAATTTTCTAACGCTGCTAAAGTTGTTCCTTTTGGTGAAGTAACTTTTTTACGTAAATCACTTACATCTTCATTTGAATTTTCAAAAAGATAAGCAGAACCTATAAAAGTATTGTTAACTAAAACTTGCGCAACGTCTTTTGATAAACCAAGTTCAATGGCAGCTTGAGTTATTGCTTCTGTGACATAAAAATAATAAGCAGGACCAGATCCTGAAGCAGCAGCAACTACATCAATCAAGTTTTCATCAACTACTACAATTTTTCCAATGCTTAAGAAAAGTTTTTGCGCAACTTCTAAATCATTTTCAGTTGCATTTGCACCCTTGGCTAAGCCAGTTACGCCTTTACCAACAAGTGCAGGCGTATTTGGCATAGCTCTTATAACTTTTACCTTGTTATCAAATATTTTTTCAATACTTTCGGTTTTTATCCCGACTGCTAAAGAAATCAAAAGAGCATCATTTTTTAGACTTATTTTTATTTCAGGTAAAACTTCTCCAATATTTTGAGGTTTTACTCCAAGAAATACCACATCGCAATCTTTTATGGTTTTAATGTCATTGCTTGCATTTACCTTAAATTCTTGACTTATTTTTTTACTTGACTCTAAAGTTTTTGTGACTGCTAAAAGGTCATCTTTTGAGAATCCAGAAGTAATTAGGCCTTTCAATATGGCTTGACCCATATTGCCAGCACCAACAAACCCAATTTTCATAATTTTTCTGCTCTTTTATTGTGACTTAGATGATAAGACTACTTCTAACAATCAATTATTAATACAAGTAGGCTCTGATTTATGACCGAATTTACAGGGGAATTCCCTCGGAGTTGGATTGAATTTATTGATCCAGAGCATGATGAAACCATCATTAAAGCTGATTTAACTTGGCTAACTTCAAATTGGGAATGCATTTTTGGTCGAGGTTGCAAAGGTGTTGATAAATCAAATCCAAATGATGGTTGCTGCAATCAAGGTGCACATTTTTCTGAACCAAATGATAAAAAACGTGTAAGTAAATGGGTGGAAAAACTTACTCCAGATATTTGGGAAAAGATTAATTATTCAAAAAATAAAAAAAGTTGGACAGAATTTGAAGATGGTGCTGAAAAAACAAAAATTGTAAATGGCACATGTATTTTTATGAACTCTCCTGAATTTGCTGGTGGACAAGGTTGTGCATTGCATAAGTTAGCAATTGAAAAAAATGCAAAAACTACTGAAACAAAACCAGATGTTTGTTGGCAATTACCAATTAGAAGAAGTTATGAAACTAGAGAATACGAAAATGGCACAGATTATCAAGTAATAGTTATTGAAGAATACAGAAGAAAAAATTGGGGTAAAGGTGGAGAAACCATGGATTGGTATTGTTCATCTGATACAGAAGCTCATCAAGCGTTTGAACCTGTTTATATAAGTGAAAAAAATACTTTAATTGAATTAATTGGTAAAAAAAGTTATGAAATTTTGAAAAAACATTGTGATGAACGCGTTAGTTTAATAAAAACTTTGAAAAAACTTCCTGGAAGAAAAGCAAAACAAATTTTATTATCGATTAATCCTCATCCAGCAGATCAATTAGTGGAATAAGTACTTTTTTCACAATTTCCCCACCCCTTCTTTTTGACCCAATAGCATGTCCTAGTCTCGCTAATTACCCCCCTCCTCTCTTGTGCTAACAAGTACCGAAGATATACGGTTACATCACACGCAACTTAAGACTTAGGGAAGGTTTTAAGACGTGTAAGAAAGAGGCATCAAAAATGGCTTCAAGCCCTGAAAGACCTTTAGGCGAAGTTCGTTTCTTGACTGTGGCAGAAGTTGCCTCATCAATGCGAGTATCCAAGATGACTGTTTACCGCTTAGTGCATTCTGGAACCATGCCAGCTGTTCGAGTTGGTAGATCTTTCCGTGTTCCGGAAGCAGCAGTGTCTGAATACTTGCGCGAATCATTCGTAGAGGCTGGCTGATTTTCCCCTCAGCCAGCTTTCCCCACTTTAAGGTTGTGGATTTAAATAAAACCTCGAATCAAAGTCTTAGTTAAACCTGGTTGTCATCTTTGCGAAGACGCGATAAAAGTCATAACTGAAGTAAGTGAAGAATTAAATGAAACTTTTGAAGTAGTAGAAATTCAAGATAATCCAGAGTTAATGCGAAAATACGCTGAAGAAATTCCAGTTACATTTGTTGATGAAAAACAACATGATTTTTGGCGAGTAGATAAAGAAAGATTAAAAAAAGCCCTCCTTAATGTCTGATTTGTGAGAGGATTTGTGCTTTTTTGCACAAATGTGTAACTTGGTACATATGCCATCAAAACTCCCATCCTCAAAGTTAAGGATTGGCAGAACTCCAAAAATCTCTGAAGCAACAGTTTCAAGATTGCCTGCCTACTACCGAGCCCTTTCACAACTTGCTGATGCAAATCAAGTCAGAGTCTCATCTGAAGAATTAGCAGCACTTACTGGAGTTTCCAGTGCCATGCTTCGAAAAGATCTTTCCCATCTTGGTTCTTATGGAACAAGAGGAGTTGGCTACGACGTTGAATTTTTGCGTTATCAAATTTCTCGCGAAATGGGACTGAACAACGATTGGTCTGTAGTAATTGTGGGAGTGGGAAATTTAGGAAGAGCATTAGCTCACTACGGCGGATTTGGTTCCCGTGGATTTAAAGTTGTTGCATTAGTTGATGCAGATCAAACTTTAATTGGCACAAAAGTTAAATGTGGCGCTGAAGGAAAAACTGTTGAACTTTTAGTGCATGCCTTAAGTGATTTAGAAACTGTGATTAAAGAAACAAAAGCTCGTTTAGGAGTTGTAGCAACTCCTGCAGAAAGTGCTCAAGAAGTTTGCAATCGTTTAGTAAAAGCTGGAATTAGAAGTATTTTAAATTTTGCTCCAGTTCATTTAACTGTTAATGACGGAGTTGATGTAAGAAAAGTTGATTTAGCATCTGAATTACAAATACTTGCATTCCACGAACAACGAAAAGCTGTATAGGAAAGGTAAAAATTGACTAAGAAAAAAGTTATTGTGCTGCCCGTAAAATATGTTGCTGCAGGTCCAGGAGATCCACAACTAATAACCTTACGCGGAATTAATGCAATAAAAGAAGCAGAATTAATTATTGCTGATGTAAACACCATGGAAATTGCTACAACACATGCAAATGAAAATGCAGATGTAGTTGCAGCAGTTGATGAAGATGGCGTGCCAATGGCACCAGCTGTAAGAGCACGCATTGCAATTGATGCTGCAAAAGAAGGAGCAGTAGTAGTAAGACTTTGCGCAGGAGATCCTGTAGTTGAAGATGGTTTATCTGTTGAAGTTTCCACATTAGCTAAATCAAAAATTGAATTTGAATATATTCCTGGAGTATCACCAATTACAGCAGTTCCAACTCATGCAGGAATTTCTCTTTTTGCAAACAAAGGAAAAGAAGTTCACATCATTAATGGTTCAGAACCAATTGATTGGTCACTGCATTTAGATCCAAATATTCCAATTGTGATTATTAATGCTGCAGATAAAGCACCAGCGATTGCCAGTGCTCTGATTGCTCGCGGTCGCGATGCTTCAACTCCAATTTCAGTAACACGTGATGGAAGTACTACTGATCAAAGAACAATTGTTTCAACTCTAGAAAATATTGCTGTTGTTGCAAAAGCTGCCAGACAATCTGGTCCTGGAGTAATAGTTGTGGGCGATGCAATTAACCATCGTGACAAATACCAATGGTTTGAAAACAAACCGTTGTTTGGTTGGAAAGTATTAGTTCCTCGTACCAAAGAAGATTCAGAAGATTTTCAAAAAATGTTGGCAGTCTATGGAGCAGTTTCAAATGAAGTTCCCACAATTTCAGTTGAACCACCAAGAACTCCACAACAAATGGAAAGAGCAGTTCATGGTTTAGTTTCTGGAAGATTTCAATGGGTTGTCTTTACTAGCACAAATGCAGTAAGAGCTGTTAAAGATAAATTTATTGATTACGGTTTGGATGCAAGAGCTTTTGCTGGATTAAAAGTTGCAGCAATTGGTCAACAAGTTATTGATGCTCTTGTTGAATTTGGTGTTAAACCTGATTTATTTCCAGTAAAAGAACATAATTCAGAAGGTTTATTAGAAGTATGGCCAAAATATGATCAAGTATTAGATCCAATAAATCGCGTATTTTTACCACGAGCAGATATTGCAACTGAAACTTTAGTTGAAGGAATGCAAGCTAAAGGTTGGGAAGTAGAAGACATAGTTGCATTTAGAACTGTAAGAGCAGCACCACCTCCTGCCCACACAAGAGAACAAATTAAAACTGGTGGATTTGATGCAGTGCTATTTACTTCAGCAAGCACAGTGAGAAATCTTGTTGGAATTGCTGGAAAACCACATGCTTCAACAGTTGTTGCAGTTATTGGTCCACAAACTGCACAAGCTGCGCAAGAGCATGGTTTAAGAGTGGATGTGCAAGCAGAATCTCCAAATGTTTCTGTACTAATTGATGCGTTAGCAGAGCATGGAGAAAAACTTCGTGTAGCTGCAATTGAAAATGGCGACAACGTGTGGCGTCCAAGCAAACGCCGCGGTTCAATGCGTCGTAGACACTAAGAAGTAGTTATGGCACAAAAAACCCAAGTCCACGTCTTAAGACATGGGGAAGTTTTTAATCCAGAAAAAATTCTTTACGGAAGATTACCTGGCTATAAACTTTCTGAACTAGGTTTAAAAATGGCAGATAGAGCTGCAGATTTTTTTAAAGACAAAAATATTTCTTTAGTAGTTTCATCTCCATTAGAAAGAGCACAACAAACAGCGTTACCAACTGCAAAACAACATAATTTAGGTATTGATACAGATGATTTATTAATTGAAGCAGAAAATGTTTTTGAAGGTAAAAAAGTTTCTGTTGGTGATGGAGCATTACGAGAACCTAAGAATTGGTGGCATTTAAGAAATCCAATAACTCCTTCTTGGGGAGAACCTTATAAAAAAGTTGCAGAAAGAATGCGTACCGCAATTTTTTCTGCAAGAGATGTTGCTAAAGGTAAAGAAGCTTTACTTGTTTCACATCAATTGCCAATTTGGATTGCAAGACTATCGGCAGAGGGAAGATCATTTGTGCATGATCCAAGAAAAAGGCAATGTAGTTTGGCAAGTGTCACTACATTTATTTTCGATGGAGATTCTTTAGTTGCAGTTGAATACCAAGAACCAGCAGCAGATCTATTAAAAGATGCAAGCAAAATTTCTGGGGCGTAGTTTCAAATTACTTGTTATTTCATTATTAATAACATCTTGTTCTACTCCAGTTTCAAATATTTCAAGTGATTCAGAATCTGGATTTGTGTCAGGTGATGGAACTTCTATTTTTTTAAACAAGAATGAAAGAAAACCAGCGCCAGAATTAAGTAATGTTGAATTTCTATCTTCTGAAATAGATTTAAAAACTTTAAAAAATAAAGTTGTTTTGATAAATGTTTGGGGTTCTTGGTGTAGTCCATGCCGCAAAGAAGCTCCAGAATTGGAGGAACTCTATTTAAAAAATAAAGCAGATAATGTGGAATTTATTGGAATAAACATTAGAGATTCAAAAATTTCAGCAACAAGATTTATCGAAAATTTTTCAATAACCTATCCAAATATTTTTGATCGAGATGGAAAACTATTACTTGGCTATAAAGACTCATTACCTGCAAATGCGATTCCTTCCACAATTTTGATTGATAAAAATGGTCTTGTTGCAGCAAGACAACTTGGCCCAATAGATAAATCATTGATTCAAGGTTTTATTACGGAGTTAGTAGAAGAATGAATTTAATTACAGATGGTTCACTTTTTCTAGCGATTTTTGTAGCTTTTTTTGCTGGCATAATTTCATTTCTATCTCCTTGTGTATTGCCTCTTGTTCCAGGATATTTATCAGTAATTACTGGTTTAAGTAATGAGCAGAATAAAAAAATAACTAAATCAAAAGCAGTTTTAGCAACTTTACTTTTTATTCTTGGTTTCAGTTTAGTTTTTGTGACAATAGGAATGTTTTTTGGAAGTTTAGGAGGATGGCTACTTTCCAATATTCAAATTTTAGAAAGAGTTTTTGGTTTTGTAATCATTTTGTTGGGTTTAAGTTATTTAGGTTTTTTAAATTTATTTAATAAAGAATATAAAATTAAAGTCAAAACAAGACAAGGACTTTTTGGTGCTTTTGTTTTAGGTTTTGTGTTTTCTCTCGGATGGACTCCATGTATTGGTCCAACATTGGCAGCAGTTCAATCATTAGCATTTAGTGAGGCAACTTTATTTCGTGGCGCAATTTTATCCATGTTTTATTCAATCGGTTTAGGTATTCCATTTATTTTATTAACAATACTTTTTGAAAAATCTTTAAAGACTATTAAATGGTTAAGACAAAAGCAAAAATTATTCATTACACTTGGCGGAATTTTATTAATTATTCTTGGTTTACTTTTAGTTACTGGATTATGGAATTTAGTTAGCATTGAGTTACGAGTATTTATGGCAGGATTTAGGCCAGTTCTATGACCAGAAAACAAATTTCAGCAAAACAAAGAACTGAAACAGTTTTGCCACCTTTAAATTTTTTGGGATTTACAAGGTGGATGTGGCGACAACTAACCAGTATGAATACGGCTTTACTTTTACTTTTATTTGTAGCTTTAGCTGCTATTCCTGGATCAATATTGCCGCAAAAAACTGCCTCTTTGATAAGAGTGAACAATTGGAAAGCTGAAAATCCAGATCTTGCTTCTTTATTTGAAAATATAAGTTTTTTTGATGTTTATGGCTCAGTCTGGTTTTCTGCCATTTACATTCTTTTAATGATTTCAATTATTGGATGCGTAATTCCTAGATTAATAGTTTATTTTGAAAACTGGAGAGAAAAGCCATCAAAAACACCTAATAATATTTCTAATTTTTCAAATTATCAAAAAGTGAAAATTAATAAAATTTCTTTAAAAAAAATAGAACAAATATCTTTAAATAATGGATGGAGAACTTATTTAAATAATAATTCTTTGACAATTGAAAAAGGTTTTAGTAGAGAGGCCGGAAATTTACTTTTTCATTTCAGTTTAATAATTATTACAGTAGCTTTGGCGTTCGGAGCATTATTTAGTTATCGCGGAACAGTAGTGGTTAAAGAAAACACTGGTTTTTCAAATACGATAACTCAATATGACGATTTTAGAGCTGGTAGGTTTTTTTCTGAAACTCAATTACCAAATTTCTTTTTTACCTTAAATGACTTCATAGTTGATTTTGAACGAAGTGAAATTCAAAGAGGGGCTCCAAGAAAATTTGAAGCAAACATTACTTTAAATAATGAAGAGACATTTAATGTATATGTGAATAAACCAATTAATATTTTAGGCACAAAAATCTTTTTAACTGGTCATGGCTATGCACCAGTGATTACCGTTAAGAATAAAAATAACCAAATTTTATTTTCAGATTCCGTCGTATTTTTGCCTCAAGATGGAAATTTTTCTTCAACAGGTGTTGTGAAAATTCCAGATACAAATCCACAGTTAGGTATTGAAGCAAGATTTTTACCAACCGCAACAGTTGATCCAGTAACAGGACCTACTTCTACTTTTCCAGCTTTAGATAATCCTGAAATTTTTATGTCATTGTGGCAAGGAGATTTAGGGGTTAACTCAGGAATTTCACAAAGCATTTACAAACTAGATACCTCAAAAATGACCCAAATTGGTTTAGAGGAATTAAGTCCAGGTCAATCTTGGATAACAGATAGTGATTATGTGATTAGTTTTGATGGAATTAAACAGTTTGCTTCTTTTCAAATTGCCTATGAGCCTGGAAGATTCGTAGCACTGGTGGGAGCAGTTCTTGCCATGGTGGGCATGATTTTTGGTTTAGGTGTGCAAAGAAGAAAAATCTTTATCAAAATGCCTGCTAAATCTTCATCTAGTAATGTAATTGAAATAGCAGGAATAGCAAAAGAAAATCACAACTTAGAGAAAGATATTTTGAAATTGTTGAGTGAATTGGGATTAAAGAAAAGTATGAAAGTAAGTAGAGAAATATGAATTTGAATAATTTAAGTAATCTTTTTGTTTATTTCTCCATATTCATCCTGGCTATAAATTTAGTATTATTTTCATTTTCCTTAACACAAAACAAAAAAAGTAAAATTACAAATGTTGCTATGAGCCTAACTTGGCTAATTGGATTATTTTTAGTAATTGCTTTAATTCTTCGTGGAATCGCTGCCCAACGTGCACCTTGGGGAAATATGTATGAGTTTGCAGTTTCATCAGTTACTGCAGTAATCCTTACTTTCATTATTGTTTCTATAAAGAAAAATATTCAATGGTTGGGTATTTTTATAACAGTTCCTTCAATAATTTTATTAGGACTTGCAGTAATTGTGTTATATACAGAATCTGGTCCACTAGTTCCAGCACTAAAATCAACTTGGCTTTGGATTCACGTAAGTTCAGCAATAATTTCTTACGGTGCATTTTCTTTAAATTTTGGATTATCGATAATTTATTTACTAAAGAAAAAAAATAAATTAAAGTCATTACCTAGCTTAGATAGAATTGATGATTTTTCTTACAAAGTTGTTTTGTTTGCTTTTCCAATTTGGACTTTTTCAGTTATTTCAGGAGCCGTATGGGCAGAAAATGCTTGGGGAAGATATTGGGGATGGGATCCAAAAGAAACTTGGGCATTTATAACTTGGATTATTTATGCGGCTTATTTACATTCCAGAGTCACAATTGGCTGGAAAGGAACGAAATCAGCTTGGCTTGGAATTGCAGGATATACCGCAATAATTTTTAATTTCTTTGTTATAAATATTTGGGTCACAGGACTTCATAGTTACGCAGGTATTTAAATGAAAAGCATTTTTTCCTACACTTTTTTAAGATTATTGATATTACTTTCATTCACAGCGGTTGGATATTTAGTTGGATTAAGAGATTTAACTTTAATTGTGGTTGCTTTTCTAGCCTCTGGAATTGTTAGTTTATTTGTATTAAATAATTCAAGGGATCAATTCTCAAGTTCTATTTCGCAGTTTTTCCAAAAAATTAATAAAAGAATAGATGCAGCTGGTGAAAAAGAAGATAAGAACTTAGAAAATTAAACAGCTTCTAAATAAAACGATAATCCGATTAATAAAGAATAAAAAAGTTGAGTTTGACCAGTAACTACAAGAACAGGTATTAAATCTTTTCCCACAGCCTTGTTTCGCACTTTTTTAATTGCATCATATGCAAATGGAAAACTTGCTAAATAAAATGGGATTAAATTGTATGAAGAATTATATAATTGATTTATCAAAATTTGAATTAAAGGAAATACGTAAGCAAGTATTAGTAAAGTAATAAACAAATATCTAGTTTTTTTATCACCAAGTTTTACAGCCAGAGTAATTTTATTATTTTGTTTATCCTTTTCCCTATCACGAAGATTATTCGCAACTAAAATTGCAGTTGCAAAAAAACCCATAACAAATGCATAAATTAGAAAATAAGTTTTGAAATATAGAGTTTGGGAGAAAATGGTTCCTAATGTAGCAACTAATCCAAAAAATATAAAGACAAATATTTCTCCTAATCCAAGATAGCCATATGGTCTTGGGCCACCGGTATAAGTCCATGCAGAAACTATGGCAATGGCACCAAGAATTAAAAACCACCATTGTTTTGTTTCAATGGTGATTAAAAGACCTGCAAATGCTGCGATTAAGAAAAATATGTAAGCAGCTTTTTTAACTGAATTTGCTGATGCAAGTTTTTGGCCAACTAATCTAACCGGGCCAACTCGATCTGTATCTGTTCCTTTAATTCCATCCGAGTAATCATTAGCGAAATTTACTCCAATTTGAATTGAGATACTTACGATTAAAGCAAGCAGAGCAATATAAAAGTTAAATGATTTTTCAAAATTGGCAATTGCCCAAGCAACAATGACTGGTGAAATAGCTGCACCTAATGTTTTTGGTCTAGATCCCTGAATCCAAATTTTTAAACTTGTCATTTAAGTGAATCTATATCAACTTTGCCATTAGGTAATAATGGAATCTCTTGCACATTTTTGATTATTCTCGGAACTGCAGCTTTACCTAATTCTTTTTCAATGGATTTTTGGATTACCGATATTTCGCAATTTCCAACAATTACTGCTGCAACAATTGCACCCCATTTTTCATCAGGTATTGAAAAAACTACAGCATCTTCAATTCCTAATTGATCTTTAATTACATTCTCTATCGCGTGCAAAGAGACATTATTTCCTCCAGAAATTACTATGTCGTCATTTCGTCCAATTACTTTTAATTCACCATTTTTTAAACTTCCTAAATCTTTGGTCAAAACCCAATCATTACTAAAGGTTGATTGATTTAATTTGTTTATTTCATTAGTTTTACCGTGATAACAAGTTGCATTTGAATCACTCTTAATTGCAATTTGTCCAACTCCATCACTTGCAGGATGATCTATTCGAATCAAAACATTATTTAAAGCAAATCCATCCCAAACTACCCCACCACAAGTCTCCGTCATTCCATAAGTTCTAATTAAATTAACTCCATCATTTTTTAATTGTTCATAAAGTGAATTTGATATTTGTCCACCACCTATGAGTATCGCGTCAAATTTTTTCAATGTTTCTGTGTGTCCTTGAGAAACTAAAGTTGAAAGCTGAGCGTTTACTAGTGAAGTTCTTACCTTTTCGTTCTTTGATAGGACTTCCATTGCCTTGGCAATAAATAAATCTGGATTGAATTTGTCAGATTCATCAAGGCCGTATATCCAATTTTGATTACTGATGATTGCTCTTGCCAAAACCATTAAACCTCCAATAAATGCTGGATTTATTGCAAGTATCCAATCTGCTGAATCATTAAACATTTGATTTGTTTTATTAGCAGCATTTACTAATGCTTTACTGGAAATTTCAACAGCTTTTGGGTTACCAGTAGTTCCACTTGTGCAAACGATTAGTCCTGATTCGATTTTGCATTCATCTTGAGTAGATATTGCATCTTCATATCTTCTTGTCACTTTTTCACTTTTTGAAAATGGAACGATTGCGCTAACTTCTTTTTCATTTAAAGAATTAGAAATAGCCCTGCTTACTTCATGGGCAGCCTTACTGCCCATTGGTAACAAAAGTCGATTTGGAAAGATAAGAGTCATCAATACCTAAGCGTAGAGAGTGAATCATTTCAAGTGAGTAATGAACCAGGAAAGACAACAATAGTTCCAGCCTTGAATTGGCAAGCCCAAGGACAATGGCGCGATATTGAGTATCACGTTGCTGAAGGTATTGCCAAGATAACCATCAATAGACCTGAAAAAAGAAATGCATTCAGACCACAAACAGTTTCTGAATTAATTAAAGCTTTTGATATGGCTCGTGACGATAACGAAGTTGGCGTAATCATTCTTACTGGAAAAGGTGATCTGGCTTTTTGTTCAGGCGGTGATCAAAGTATTAGAGGCGATGACGGTTACATGGGAGATGACGAAGTTGCGCAAAAAGGAATTGGTCGTTTAAACGTTTTAGATTTACAAGTTCAAATTCGAAGATTGCCTAAACCAGTTATTGCAATGATTGCAGGTTATGCAATTGGTGGAGGACATGTTTTACATGTTGTATGTGATTTATCAATTGCAGCAGAAAATGCAAAGTTTGGTCAAACTGGTCCAAGAGTTGGATCATTTGATGGTGGATTTGGATCAAGTTTGCTATCCAGACAAATTGGATTGAAACGTGCAAAAGAAATTTGGTTTTTAACAAGACAATATGATGCAAAAACTGCTCTTGAGTGGGGATTAGTAAACGCAGTTGTTTCTTTACAAGATTTAGAAAAAGAAACAGTTAAATGGGCTAAAGAAATGCTTCAACTTTCTCCACTGTCTTTACGTTTACTAAAAGCATCTTTTAATGCATCAGATGATGGATTAGCAGGTGTTCAGCAATTAGCTGGAGATGCCACATTGCTTTATTACATGAGCGAAGAAGCACAAGAAGGCAGAAATGCATATAAAGAAAAAAGAAAGCCAGATTTTAAGAAATTTCCAAAACGTCCGTAACTTTTATTCATGGAAATTTTAGAAAAAAATAAAGCTTTACAAGATATTAAAACTTTTCGTGTTGATTTGAATCAACCAATGAAAAATAATTTTTATCGAGAAGGTGTACTAATTAATGGGGAGTATGGCTGGGCAGAATTTGCGCCATTTCCACATCACTCGGTAGAGCATTCCTCAAGATGGCTTCAATCTGCTTTAGAAATGGCATGGACAAAATTACCTGAACCAAAACTTACAAAAGTAAAAACTAATGCAATCGCGGTTTCAGATGATTTAGAAAATGTAATAGAAGCAGTAAATAAAAGTGGTTGTAAAACTTTAAAAATAAAACTTAGTGGAAAGAATATTGATCAAGAAGTTAGTAATCTTAGAGAAATATCAGTAAACATTCAAAATATTAAATTTAGAATAGATTTTAATGGAGAATTGACTTTAGACGACGCCGTTTCATTTAGTAATAAATCTGAAGGTTTACCTATTGAATACATAGAACAACCTTGTAAAACTTTGAAAGAAATTAAGGAATTAAAACAAAAAATTAAAACCCCAATAGGAATTGATGAAAGTTTTAGATTAGAAAAAGATATTTTAAATGAAGATTTTATTAATGAAATTTTAGAAAGTTGTGATTATTTGGTCGTTAAAGTAATACCTATTGGAGGAATTACTAGATTTTTGAAACTTCGAGATCTTCTAGCTCCCAGGTTTAATAGAATAGTGATTTCAGGATCCATGGATACAAGTGTTGGACTATATTTGTCCACTTTGGCTCAATCAATTATGGAACCTATTACAGGTTTAGCTGCAGGAGTTGGAACTGGAATGTTACTTAAAAATGACGTGACAACAAGTTCCGTTTTGCCTATAAATGGTTTAGTTGATGTAAAGAGATTAAGTGTTGATATTGAAAATATTGTTGGAAGTCCAAATAAGAATGAATTAATTCAAAAATTGAATGAGTGCTTTGATTTTGGTAGAAACAATGGATGGTTCTAGTGACTGAAAATATAAGTCAGCCGGCATCTGCTTTAACTGCCGAATTAATTGTCCAACAATTAATCGACAACGATGTCAATTTTGTTGCGCTGTCTCCTGGTTCAAGAAATGGCCCAATTTCTCTTGCACTCATCCAAGCTGAAAAAGATGGATTGATAAAAGTTGGTGTACGTATTGACGAAAGATCGGCAGCCTATCTTGCATTAGGTGCAGCAATTGCAAGTGGAAAACCTAGCGCAGTTTTAACAACTTCAGGAACTGCTGTTGCAAATCTTTTTCCAGCAGTTGTTGAAGCTAAATATTCAGGAATTCCTTTAATAGTTTTGTCAGCAGATAGACCAGCTTCAGTTCAAGGAACAGGAGCAAACCAAGTCATTGTGCAACGAGAAATTTTTGGCAACTATGTTTCTAGAAGTATCGAAGTTGCGTCTGAGTCATTAAATATAGAAACTAATTCGGCTAGAGAAGCGATAAAAGATCGAATTAACTCAGTTATTTCTATTGCTTCGAAAAATAGAGTGCCTGTTCACTTAAATATAACTTTAGGTGAACCTTTGGTTCCAACACAAAAATTTAAATTTTCAAAAGCAAAAATGGTTAGTTCAACTAATACAAATTTTTCTGAAAATATTTTGACTGAATACTTAGGCAAAAAAGGAGTAATAGTTGCTGGTGGCACTAATTTAGAGTATTTAAATTATGCAAAAGATTTATCTAATTCTCTTGACTGGCCAGTAATAGTTGAACCACCGCATGCTTGTGTTGGTGAAAATATGATTTCTAATTCTTCTGTCGTACTAGGATTGAAAAAAAATGAATTAAAGCCTGAAGTAGTTTTAACAATCGGTAGAGTTGGTTTGTCAAGACAAGTATCAGAATTAATTAAAAATTCTCCAACAGTTGTTTCATGCGCTCTACCTAACGTTATTATAAATTCAACTGCTAAACAAAAAATTTCTGGTTTATTTAGAGTTCCGGTGAAGCAACAAAATCAAAACTGGCTAAAACTGTGGAAAGATTCAGGCTTAATAATTTTTGAAAAAATTCAAAAAATTCTTAAAAGTCATTCAAAATTATCAAATTTACATGTTGTAAATTATTTAATTCAAAATTTACCTAAAGATTCTCATATTCATTTATCTTCAAGTTATGCTGCTAGAGATTTTGATTTATTAATTTCACCCTTCTACCAGTCAGCTTTTTCAAATGGTGAAGTTAGCGTTTCCATGAATAGAGGTGTGAATGGAATTGATGGAGTCGTTTCTACTGCTATTGGAGCATCCCTTGTAAATAACAAACCGACTTTTGCATTTTTAGGAGATATTGCTGCAATACATGATTTAAACAGTTTCATAATTCCAAAATTAGAAAAAACTCCCGATATTACTTTCATAATCACAGATAATAATGGAGGTGGAATTTTTAATACATTAGAGCAATCCGGTGTAGAAGATTTTGAAAGAGTTTATGGAACACCAACAGATATTGATTTGTTTAAATTATTTAATAATTTAAATATTGAAGTTCTTGAGGTTAATAACATTAATGAGTTGAGTAACTTGATTTCTAAACCTTCTGGAATGAAAGCAATTATTGTAAAAATTGAATCAAGAGAAACAGAAGCTCAATTAAGAAAAGAAATTTTAGTTAGTTAATGCATTTCGCATTGCGCTAAATTTTGCATTAGATTCTATTAATTCATCAGCTGCTGTTGAACCAGCAACTATTCCACATCCTGCAAATAATCTTGCAGAATTTTCATTAATTTCTGCACACCTTAAAGCAATGCCTAGTTCACCATCACCTTTTGAATTTATCCACCCAACAGGGCCTGTGTATCGATTTCGTTTCATTCTTTCTAATTCATTAATTAATTGTTTTGCTCTACCAGTTGGTGTGCCACAAATTGCAGCAGTTGGGTGAAGACTTCCAGCAAGAACTAATGCAGGTGCTGAGTCGACTAAAGTTCCTGAAACATCAGTAGCAAGATGTGCAACATTTGCAAGACGTAAAACTTTAGGAGCTTTTGGGATATTCATGTCTGTGCAATGAAGAGCTAATGCTGTTGCAACAGAACTAACTGCAAACTCGTGTTCTTCTAAATCTTTTCCACTTTGAAGTAGAGCAAATTCTAATTCAAAGTCTGTTGCAGAATCATCTCTTTTAATTGTTCCAGCTAAGACTCTTGATAAAACTTGATCTGAAGTTTTTCTCACTAAAAGCTCAGGTGTTGCACCAATTAATCCATCTACAGAAAAAGTCCAGCATTCAGGAAAATCATTACTTAAATTAAGTAATACTTTTCTAACATCAATTTTTTTATCACTTTTTGCATTTAAATCTCTTGTCAAAACTACTTTGTCTAATTCTTTGTTATTAATTCTTTCAACAGCTTTTTCAACTGCGCTTTGCCATTCTGCAACAGAAATGGAACCATCGCTCCAAGTAATATTGTGTGGCTCTAAATTAATATTTGTAGCAGAGAATATGTCTTCTTTAATTTTGTCGATATCTTGATTTCCAATAATCGTTAACCAAGTTGTTTGAGAATCTTGGCCGATAATAATTTTTGGGACTTTAACAACACTTGTATCCTCAATTTCATAAGAAAATGAAACAAATGCAATTGCCCCAGATCCAGAAGTTTGTACTTCGTCTCTTATTGCACAGTTATCAATAAAATTTTTCCACCATTTATGAGCTCTAGAGAATCTTTCTTTACCACTAAATTCAGCTTCAGTTGTAATGCCCCAAGCAACTAAACCTTGATTATTTCTCACCCAAGAAAAAATTTCATTTGTTGGTTTATCTGGCAGAAGTTCTAATAGATTGAGTTTTTTACTTAGTGCAATTGTGCGAATAGTGGTTGTCGAAAAATTTTCTATTTTGGTTTGATTCGACATGTTCCTAGACTACGACTGAGTTAAAAATTGTGCCACAAGTGGCAAAAATTCCTGGGGCTGACAGAATTAGATTATGGCTAAAGCAACACTTGCAAAAAAACCACATGAAGTTGCAGAAATGTTCAATCGTGTGGCAGCAAAATATGACATTACAAACGATGTTTTGGCTTTAGGTTTTACATACTCTTGGCGAAAAGCTACTAATTCTATTTTGAATCCAAAATATGGAGAAGTAATTTTAGATTTAGCTGCAGGAACTGGAACTAGTTCAAAAGCTTTTACAAAATCTGGTGCAAAAATCATCTCTTGTGATTTCTCAATTGGAATGTTGCAAGAAGGTAAGAAACGTTATCCAAAATTAAATTTTTCTGCAGGAGATGCACTTTCTTTACCTTTCCAAGATGAAACTTTTGATGCAGTCACAATCTCTTTTGGAATTAGAAATGTTAATAATGTTGAAAAAGCTTTAACTGAAATGCTTAGAGTAACTAAAAAAGGTGGAAGAATCGTAATTTGTGAGTTTTCAACTCCCACAATAAAAATATTTAAAAATATTTATATGGAATATTTGATGAAAGCACTTCCAGCAATTGCAAAAAAGACTTCTTCAAATCCTGATGCTTATGAGTATTTGGCAGATTCGATCAGAGCCTGGCCAAATCAACAAGATTTTTCAAGTCAATTAAAACAAGCAAACTGGAATAATGTTGAATGGAAGAATCTAACTGGCGGAATTGTTGCAATTCACAAAGCAGAGAAAAGTAAATAATGACAAATAAATCAGACGTAATAGTTGTAGGTGCTGGTCCAGCTGGAAGTGCAACTGCATTTCATTTAGCAAAACAAGGTTTAAATGTGACTTTATTTGAAAAAACCAGTTTTCCAAGAGAAAAAGTTTGTGGCGATGGTTTAACTCCAAGAGCTGTGAAACAAATACTAGATATGGGAATTGAGCCAACTAAAGAAAATGGTTGGTTACGAAACAAAGGTTTAAGAGTTATTGGTGGGGGACATCGTTTAGAGCTTGATTGGCCAGATGTTGATGGTTTTCCCAATTATGGATTAGTAAGAACAAGAGCAGATTTTGATGAACTATTAGCAAGAACAGCTCAAATACAAGGTGTTAATTTATTTGAAAAAACTAGAGTTACTGGACCAATTTTTGATTCAACATCAGGAAAAGTAATTGGTGTAAATATAAAAAAGGAAGATGGAAATGTAGAACAACATTTTGCACCAGTTGTTGTTGCCTCTGATGGAGTTTCAAGTCGAATGGCATTAGCTCTTGGATTAGAACGCAGAGATGATCGTCCAATGGGTGTAGCTGTTAGAACTTATTACAAAAGCACAAGAAGTGATGACGATTATTTGGAATCTTGGCTTGAATTAAGAGATCAAAATAAATTATTGCCAGGTTATGGCTGGATATTTGGAATGGGTGATGGAACTTCCAATGTTGGTTTAGGAATATTAGATTCTTCTCCTGTATTTCAAAGTATTGATTACAAAGATTTGTTAAAACGATGGCTTGATCAAACTCCAGAAGAATGGGGATTTAGAGACCACAACATGACTCAACCTGTAAGAGGTGCTGCACTACCAATGGGATTTAATCGTCAACCACATTATGCAAAAGGAATGATTCTGGTTGGTGATTCTGGCGGAATGGTTAATCCATTTAATGGAGAAGGAATCGCATATGCCATGGAAACTGGTCAAGTTGCAGCAGATGTTATTTCTAAATCTTTGAAAGCTAAATCAGAATTTGAAAGAGAAAAACAATTACATCAATATCCAATTGTTTTAAAAGATAGATTAGGTGGCTATTACACATTAGGAAGAGTGTTCGTAAAACTAATTGGAAATCCACAAATAATGCAAGTTGCAACCAAATATGGAATGGCATCTAAGCCATTAATGCGATTTACCTTAAAACTTTTAGCAAATCTTTACAGCACTTCAGGAAAGACAAAGTCCGATCGAATTATTACTGCACTGACAAAGATTGCTCCTGCTGCTTAAATTTTGTAACTTGAGTAACAAGAGCATTGGCACAAATGCACAAGTGGAAAGAGATTGCAGGTCTTGGCAAGCCAATAAATAGTCAAAGAATAGACTTCATGGAGTAAGTGAATCTCTGAACAAACTCGTTTGAAAATCAGTAGGGGAGATTTGATGAATACTGCCTGGCCCATAGTTGGACTTGGTGCATTGGCTTTTGGATTCGCAGTATTTTCAATTGTGGCTGGCGCTTTAGCTGGACCAAAAACTTATAACCGCGCAAAACTTTCTGCTTATGAATGTGGAATTGAACCAACGCCACAACCAATTGGTGGTGGAAGATTTCCAATTAAGTACTACTTAATAGCAATGCTTTTTATTATTTTCGATATTGAAATTGTTTTTCTTTATCCATGGGCAGTTTCATTTGATCAACTTGGTTTATTTGGTGTTGTGGAAATGCTTTTATTTATTGGAACTGTTTTTATTGCGTATGCCTATGTTTGGCGTCGCGGTGGACTTGAGTGGGAATAAAAAATGGGTATTGAAGAAAAATTACCGAGTGGAGTTTTATTAACTTCAGTTGAAAAACTTGCAGGTTATGTAAGAAAAAATTCTTTATGGCCCGCAACATTTGGTTTAGCTTGTTGTGCGATTGAAATGATGGCAACAGGTGCAGGACGCTATGACTTAGCAAGATTTGGAATGGAAGTTTTTCGCGCCAGTCCAAGACAAGCAGATTTAATGATTGTGGCAGGACGTGTAAGTCAAAAAATGGCTCCAGTATTGAGACAAATTTATGATCAAATGGCAGAACCAAAATGGGTTTTAGCTATGGGAGTTTGTGCATCAAGTGGAGGAATGTTTAACAATTACGCAATTGTGCAAGGCGTAGATCACGTTGTGCCAGTTGATATGTATTTACCGGGTTGTCCACCAAGACCTGAAATGTTATTAGATGCAATTTTAAAAATTCATGATCAAATTCAAGACATGAAACTTGGAAAACAAAGACAAAAAGAAGTAATAACTTTAGAAGATAAATCTTTGAAAGAAGCACCTTTAATTGAATTGAAAGGGCTTCTTTCATGAGCGAAAATGAAATTGTAAATCCGAATGAAACTCCAATATTAAAAAATGTAATTAAAGGTGCATTTGGAAGTTCAACTCAATCAGGTGACACATCTGGTTTTGGAGGATTAGTAACCACAATTTCTCAAACTCCAAATGCTCAGAGACCTTATGGAAGTTACTTTGATCAAATAGCAGATGCCTTAGCTAGAGCTTTAAAAGAAGAAGGTTTAACTTTTGAACAATGTGTAGAAAGAGTAATTGTTCAAGCAGATCAATTAACTTTTATGGTTAAAAAAGAACATTTATTAAAAGTAGCTCAATTACTAAGAGATGATTCAGAATTGCGTTTTGAAATGTGCATGGGCGTAACTGGAGTTCATTGGCCTAAAGAAAAAGATAGAGAATTACATGCAATTTATCCTTTTGTATCAATTACTCACAACAGAAGAGTTTTAGTTGAAGTTGTAACACCAGATTCAAATCCTCATATTCCCTCAATAACTTCTATATATCCATCTAATAATTGGCATGAAAGAGAAACTTATGACTTTTTTGGAATTATTTTTGATGGTCATCCTGCATTAACCAGAATTGAAATGCCAGATGATTGGGTTGGACATCCGCAAAGAAAAGATTATCCACTTGGTGGAATTCCAGTGGAATATAAAGGTGCAGTTATTCCTGCTCCAGATAATAGAAGGAATTATCACGGATGAGCACTGATATTTTTTCTGGTTCTTATGAAACAACTCAAGGACGTGTTTACACACTTTCTGGTGGAGATTGGGACACGGTTTTAGGTGCACCATCTGGTGAACGCGAACGCATTGTTGTCAACATGGGACCACAACATCCTTCAACGCACGGTGTACTTCGTTTAATTCTTGAATTAGATGGCGAAACTGTTACTGAAGCAAGATGTGGAATTGGTTATTTGCACACAGGTATTGAAAAAAATATGGAATTTAGAAACTGGGTACAAGGAACAACTTATGTAACCAGAATGGATTACTTATCACCAATCTTTAATGAAACTGCATATTGTTTAGCTGTTGAAAATTTATTAGGAATTAATAACGATATTCCAGATAGAGCAAATACCATCAGAGTTTTGATGATGGAATTAAATCGTGTTTCTTCCCATTTAGTAGCTCTTGCAACAGGCGGTATGGAACTTGGCGCTTTAACTGCCATGACAAATGGTTTTAGAGATCGTGAATTAATTTTAGATATTTTTGAAATGATTACTGGTCTTCGAATGAATATGGCATATGTCAGACCTGGTGGGGTAGCAATTGATTTACCTCAAGGTGCTGAGAAAAAAATAGAAGAAACTATAAAACTTCTAAGAACCAGATTAAAAGATAATTACAACTTGCTTGTCGATAACAGTGTTTGGACTGCAAGAACTAAAGGAATTGGAGTTCTTGATTTAACAGGTTGTATGGCACTAGGAATGACAGGACCAGTTTTAAGAGCAACAGGTTTACCTTGGGACTTAAGAAAAACTCAACCATATTGTGGTTATGAAAATTATGAATTTAATGTAATAACAGAAAATACAAGCGATACCTATGGAAGATTTTTAGTAAGAGTTAGAGAAATAAACGAATCATTAAATATTGCTGAACAAGCTCTATACAAATTAAAACCAGGACCAGTAATGGTAGAAGATAAATCGATTGCCTGGCCTGCTCAATTAGCACTTGGTTCAGATGGATTAGGTAACTCTTTAGATCACATAAGAAAAATTATGGGTCAATCAATGGAATCTTTGATTCATCATTTCAAATTAGTAACAGAAGGTTTTAAAGTTCCAGTTGGACAAGCCTATGTTGCAATTGAATCTCCACGTGGAGAACTTGGTGCTTTTGCGGTAAGTGATGGCGGCACAAAACCATATCGAGTTCATTTCCGTGATCCATCTTTTAATAATTTGCAAGCAGTTGGCCCAATGGGTGAAGGTGGACAAGTTGCAGACATAGTTGCAGCAGTTGCTTCGATTGATCCCGTGATGGGTGGTGTTGATCGATGAGTATTAAATCAATTACAGATTCTGATTTTGAAGTTTTAGAATCGTTGGCGCAAAAATATCCTCAAAGAAGATCAGCATTACTACCAATGCTTCATTATGTGCAATCTGTGCAAGGAATGGTTTCACCAGCTGGAATTCAAGCTTGTGCAAAAGTTTTAGATTTAACTCCGGCAGAAGTTGCAGCAGTTGCAACTTTCTACACAATGTTCAAAAGATTTCCAATGGGAAAACATCACATCGGAGTTTGCACAAATACTTTATGTGCACTTTTAGGCGGAGATGAATTATGGAAACAATTAACTGAAACTTTAGGTATCGGTCATGATGAAACAACTTCTGATGCATTGTTTACCTTAGAAAGAATTGAATGCCAAGCTGCTTGCACAGTTGCTCCAGTTATGACAGTTAATTGGGAATTTATGGATTCAATGACTCCAGAAAAAGTTAGAGATTTAATTGAAAAATTGAAATCAGGCACTCCTGTTAAATCAACTAGAGGTGTAGAAATTACTTCAATTTCAGATTCTGAAAAATTATTAGCAGGAATTAATGATGGAAAATATGCTCAATCACCAGGTGCTGATGAATCAATGTTGGCTGGTCTAAAAGTAGCTAAAGAAAGAAACATGTCAGCGCCAGTAAGTAAGGCAGGAAAATAAATGGCCTTAACACCAGTCTTAACAGCACATTGGGATGATCCTCAATCATTTGAAATTGAAAATTATAAAAAACATGGTGGCTATGAAGCATTAAAGAAATCTTTGAAAAAAACTCCTGATGAAGTAATAAATATTGTTAAAGATTCTGGATTACGAGGAAGAGGTGGCGCTGGTTTTCCTACAGGAATGAAATGGTCTTTTGTTCCACAAAATGATGGTAAACCACATTATTTAGTAGTTAACGCAGATGAATCTGAACCAGGTGCTTGTAAAGATATTCCATTAATGATGGCAAATCCTCATTCATTAGTTGAAGGAATCGCAATTGCTTCTTACGCAATTAGAGCAAATCATGCTTTTATTTATATTCGTGGTGAAGTTCCACATGTCATTAGAAGAGTTATGAATGCAGTTGAGCAAGCTTATGCCCAAGGTTTACTTGGAAAAAATATTCAAAATTCTGGTTTTGATTTAGAAGTGGTAGTGCATGCAGGAGCTGGCGCATACATTTGCGGTGAAGAAACAGCTTTACTTGATTCATTAGAAGGTCGTCGTGGTCAACCAAGATTAAAACCACCATTTCCAGCTGTGGCAGGACTTTATGCTTCACCAACTGTTGTAAATAATGCGGAAACTTTGGCAAGTGTGCCTGCGATTATTTTGAATGGTGCTGACTGGTTTAAATCAATGGGTACTGAAAAATCTCCTGGATTTAAATTATTTGCAGTTTCAGGTCATGTCAATCGTCCCGGAATTTATGAAGCTGCTCTTGGCACACCGATGAGTGAATTATTAGATTATGCCGGTGGAATTAGAACAGGACATAAATTAAAGTTTTGGATTCCAGGTGGTTCATCTGTACCAATGTTGACACCTGATCACATAGATATTCCAATGACTTATGAAGATTTAGCCGCTGCTGGAACAATGCTTGGAACTGGAACTCCAATGATGTTTGATGAAACCACAAGTGTTGTAAAAGCTGTAACAAGATGGCTTGAATTTTACAAACACGAATCTTGCGGAAAATGTACTCCATGTCGTGAAGGCACTTATTGGATTACAGGAATGTTAGAAAAATTTGAACACGGTAAAGGTTTGGAAAACGAATTATCTGTAATAAATGATGTTTGTTCCCAAATTGCTGGTAGATCATTTTGTGCGCTTGGTGATGCAGCAGCAACACCATTTCCAGGTGCAATGAAATATTTTGCTGAAGAATTTAAACAAGCAACCAGAGTGCCAGTTGATTTAACATTTCCACCTGCTGAATCAACAATATTTTCTAAAGTAGGTGCAAAATGACTCTAACTTCAGAAAATAAATCAGTCAAAAATGAAGAATTAATTACTGCAACTATTGATGGAATTCAAGTTCAAGTTCCAAAAGGAACATTAATAATAAGAGCAGCAGAGCGCATGGGAACATTTGTTCCAAGATTTTGCGATCATCCTTCATTAGCACCTGTTGCTGCATGTCGTATGTGTTTAGTTGAAATTGAAGGAATGCCAAAACCACAACCATCTTGTGCTGTGCCATTAACCGAAGGAATGGTTGTAAAAACACAAATGACTTCAAAAGTTGCAGAAGATGCACAAGCTGGAGTCATGGAATTTTTACTAATTAATCATCCACTTGATTGTCCTGTGTGCGATAAAGGTGGCGAGTGTCCTTTACAAAATCAAGCAATGACTGCAGGAAGAGCTGAATCAAGATTTGAAATTGAAAAAAGAACTTTTCCAAAACCACTGGAACTAAGCACAGAAATATTGCTTGATCGTGAACGTTGCGTGGAATGTGCTCGTTGCACCAGATTTTCTGAAGAAATTGCAGGAGATCCATTTATTGAATTACTCGAACGAGGCGCAAAACAACAAGTTGGCATTGCAACAGGTGAACCTTTTAATTCATATTTTTCAGGTAACACTGTGCAGATATGTCCAGTCGGGGCTTTAACAAGTTCTGCATATCGCTTTAGATCTCGTCCATTTGATTTAGTTTCTGTTCCAACAACATGTGAACATTGCGCATCTGGATGTTCTTTAAGAACTGATTACCGTCGCGAAACTGTAATGAGAAGGCTTGCTTGGGAAGATCCAGCAGTTAATGAAGATTGGAATTGTGACAAAGGAAGATTTGCGTTTGCTTATTTAAAACAAAATCGCTTAACACAACCAAAAGTTAAAAATAGCGAAGGAAAACAATTAGATGCACTTTGGCCAGATGCAATTGATTTTGCAGTTAAAGGTTTAAAAGCTGCTGAAGGAAAAGTTGCAGTATTACTTGGCGGACGTTTAACGATGGAAGATGCATATGCTTATTCAAAATTTGCACGTCTGGCACTTGACACAAATGACATTGATTTTAGAAATAGAGTAAATAGCGATGAAGAATTAGCATTTTTATCAAGTGTTGTAGCAGGAAGTGCTGGATCTGTAACTTACCAAGAATTAGAAAAAGCAAAAAATGTTATTTTGGTTAGTTTTGAACCAGAAGAAGAATCACCAATTGTATTTTTAAGATTAAGAAAAGCAGCAGAAAAGTCAAATATTTCTATTACTGCAATTGCACCTTACTTAACTCGAGGTTTAGAAAAAATTGATGCAGAGGTTGTTTTAACAAAACCTGGTGATGAAGCAAAAGTATTAAAAGGATTAGAAATAGCTAAAGATTCCATAATTATCGTGGGAGAAAGAGCTGCAGCAATAAATGGTTTATTAAGCGCAGTTGTAGAAGTGGCAGAAAAAACAAATTCAAAAATTGCTTGGATTCCACGTCGCGCAGGAGAAAGAGGTAGCGTTGAAGTGGGCGTATTGCCAAATCTTTTACCTGGTGGAAGACCAGTTACAGAAATAAGTGCCCGAAGTGAAGTTGGAGCAGTTTGGGGAGTAAATGCTTCACAAATTCCAAGTAAACCTGGAAGAACCCATCAAGACATATTAAATAGTGCAATTAATGGTGAAATCAAAGCCTTAATAATTGCAGGTCTTGATGTAACTGATGCACCAGATCCTCAATTATTTAGTAAAGCTCTAAACGCTGTTGATTTTGTGGTAACACTTGGAATCCATGAAAATTCTTTAACCCGATATGCAAATGTTTCTTTACCTGTTGCACCTGTTACTGAAAAATCTGGCACATTCATTAACTGGGAAGGACGACCTCGACCATTTGGAAGAGCAATTACTTCAACAAATTCAATTACAGATGCACGAGTTTTAGCAATGCTGGCTGAAGGTTTAGGTTTTGATTTTGGTTTACAAACAATCGATGAATTAAGACAAGAATTAGCTTCTTTTGGAACATGGAATGGTCCAAAAGAAATAGCACCTAATGTTAAAAGTGAAGAAAGTAAATCTGTTACAAAACCAAATGTAATTTTAAGTACTTGGAATTTGTTATTGGATGATGGTGCTTTACAACAAGGAGAAGTACATTTAGCTGGAACTCAAAGACCTGCTGTTGCACATTTAAGTCATAAAACAGCACAAGAAAATGGTTTAACAAGTGATGACAAAGTTGTTATTTCAAATTCAAATGGTTCTATAACTTTAAAACTTGAAGTTATCGAAATGGTGAATGATGTTATTTGGATTCCATCAAATAGTAATGACAGTAAAGTTAAATTAAAACTTGCAGCAAAAGATGGAGATTTAGTTTCAATTCAGAAAGGTAGTTTTTAATGAAATTACCTTTAGTTGAATTAAGTGCATTTGGAGTAGATCCTTGGTGGGTAACTTTAATTAAGGTTGTTGCAGTTTTCGTAACTCTTGTTGTTATGACTCTTTTGGCAATTTGGGGTGAAAGAAGGATTGTTGCTCGCATGCAAATGCGCGTGGGACCTAATCGTGTCGGTCCAGGTGGTGCATTAATTGGCTTGATGGATGGAGTCAAACTTGCTTTGAAAGAAGATGTAATTCCATTTACGGTAGATAAAGCTGTTTATATTTTGGCGCCAGTAATTTCTGCCACAACTGCTTTTATGACTTTTGCAGTAATTCCATTTGGACCAGAAGTTTCATTTTTTGGAGTAACCACACCATTACAACTAACTGATTTTCCAGTAAGTGTTCTTTACGTATTAGCAATTGCTTCAGTTGGAATTTATGGAATCGTTTTGGCAGGTTGGTCATCTGGTTCAACGTATGCACTTCTTGGTGGACTTAGATCTTCGGCTCAAATGGTTTCTTATGAAATAGCAATGGGACTTTCATTTGTAGCTGTGTTTTTGTATGCAGGATCAATGAGTACTTCTCAAATTGTTGCTGCTCAAGAAAGAACTTGGTACATATTATTACTTCTTCCATCGTTTTTGATTTATGTGATTTCAATGGTGGGTGAAACAAATAGAGCACCATTTGATTTACCAGAGGCAGAAGGTGAATTGGTTGGAGGTTTTCATACTGAATACACCTCATTAAAGTTTGCACTATTTTTCTTAGCTGAATACATAAATATGGTTACAGTTTCAGCTCTTGCCACAACTTTATTTTTAGGTGGCTGGCGTGCACCATTTCCACTTTCATTAATTCCTGGAGCAAATGAAGGCTGGGTTCCTTTAATTTGGTTCTTCAGCAAAATTGCAGTCTTCTTATTTATCTTTATTTGGATCAGAGGAACTTTGCCAAGATTTAGATATGACCAATTTATGAATTTAGGTTGGAAAATATTAATTCCAGCATCTTTAGTTTGGATTTCAATTGTGGCAATAACTAGAGGTTTAAGAAATACCTTGGATTTACCAACCGGGCAAACCATTGCACTTCTTGGTTTACCTTTAATTCTTGTAGCTTTAATTGTTTTCATTATTGATTGGAAGAAAGCAAATATTAGAGAAAATAAAGAAGAAGTTAATTTAGAAGTAACAGAAATAAATCCATTTGCAGGTGGACATCCTGTGCCACCACTTCCAGGTCAAGTTTTGGTTGAACCAAACAAAAAACAAGGAGTACTAAATGGCTGAGCTACCACAATTTATTAGAGGTTTTGGTGTCACTTTCTTGTCCATGTTTAGAAAAGTTACTACTGAGCAATATCCAGAAGAAAAAGTTCCCACACAAGCAAGATTTCATGGCAGACACCAATTAAATAGACATCCTGACGGATTAGAAAAATGTGTAGGTTGCGAACTTTGCGCTTGGGCTTGTCCTGCAGATGCAATTTATGTTGAAGGTGCCTCAAATTTAGATGGCGACAGATTTTCACCAGGTGAAAGATATGGGCGTGTTTATCAAATAAATTATTTGCGTTGCATTGGTTGTGGACTTTGCATTGAGGCTTGTCCAACTAGAGCTTTAACTATGACAAATGAATATGAATTAGCAGATGATTCAAGAACCAAATTAATTTATGAAAAAGAAGATCTCCTTGCACCACTTTTACCTGGAATGGCACAACCTCCACATGCAATGGTTGAAGGTTTTGAAGCGCAAGATTATTACGACGGCAAAGTAAAAGGTGCAACTGCTGAACAATTTGCCGAAGTAGAAGAAATAAAACAAAAAAAGCAGGACGTTTTATAAATGTTTCAGAATTTAATTCCATTTGCAGAAGCTGTTGAATCAACTGTTTCTTTTGAACCAGTCGTATTTTGGATTTGTGCAACTTTAGCTGTTTTAGGTGCAATTGGAATGTTGATTTCACATAAAGCAGTTCACAGTGCTTTATGGGTTGCCTTAACCATGATTAATTTAGCTGTTCTTTATGTGTTGCAATCTGCACCATTTTTAGGCGTTGCTCAAGTTGTGGTTTATACAGGGGCTGTGATGATGCTTTTCTTATTCGTATTAATGATTGTGGGAGTAGATGCCTCAGATGCACTAGTAGAAACAATTAAAGGACAAAGAAGAGTTTCAATTCTTGCAGGAACTTTACTAGTAATTGGTTTAGTTTTACTTTTAGGAAATTCATTCAGTGTCCAAACTGCACAATTAGCGAATGCTGATTCTGCATATGGTGGAAATGTGCAAGGAATTGCAGCACTTTTATTTGGTAAATATGTTTTAATTTTTGAAATAACTTCTGCACTATTAATAACAGCTGCCGTAGGTGCGATGATTCTTGCTCATAAAGAAAGAACGGCACCAAAGAAAACTCAAGAAGTTTTAGCTAAAGAACTTTTTGCAACAGGAAATTATAAAGGTCCTCTACCGTCACCAGGTGTTTATGCAAGACATAACTCAGTAGATACTCCGGCATTATTGCCAGATGGTTCAGTTTCAGAAATTTCAATACCAGGTCCGATTGTGGCAAGAGGTGCTGCAAAATCTGTGAATGAAACAGATATAAGTGAAATTCAAATAATTTCTGAAGGTTTAGGTCTTGTTTCAAGTGAAGAAGATGAGGACAAAAAATGAGTCCAAATGCTTATTTAATCTTGTCCGGAATTATTTTTTCAATTGGTGCCTTAGGTGTTTTATTGAGAAGAAATGCCATTGTGGCATTTATGTCAATTGAATTAATGCTTAATGCAGCAAACCTTGCATTCGTCACAGGCTCACGAGTTTGGGGAGATTTATCAGGTCAAACAGCAGCATTTTTTGTGATGGTAGTTGCTGCTGCAGAAGTTGTGGTGGGCTTAGCAATTATTGTCACGATATTTAGAACAAGAAATTCAGCATCTGTAGACGAAGCAAGTTTGTTGCGCTGGTAAAAGAAAAGGAAAAATTTTAAATGATCGCATTTGCCATAGCACTTCCTGCGCTAAGTGCTGCGATTTTATTATCTCTTGGAAAACGTACAAATAAATTTGGTCCATATTTAGCAATAAGTGCATCAACTGGTGCATTTCTAGTTGGACTTTGGCAATTTTTTCAATTACTAGCACTTCCAAAGGAAGAAAGAACCGTAATCACAACAGTTTATGAATGGCTAGTAGTTCCTGCAGCAAATTTGAAAATTAATTTTGGCTTGCAGGCAGATCCACTTTCAATATCGTTTGTTCTTCTTATAACTTTTGTTGGCACATTGATTCATATTTATTCACTCGGTTATATGTCACATGATGAAAATAGAAGAAGATTTTTTGCATATCTGAATTTGTTCGTAGCAGCAATGCTTTTATTAGTTTTAGCCGATAATTATTTACTTCTATATGTGGGCTGGGAAGGTGTAGGACTTGCCTCATATTTATTAATCGGTTTTTGGCAACATAAAAACTCTGCAGCTGTGGCAGCTAAAAAAGCTTTTGTGGCAAATCGTGTGGGAGATTTTGGTTTATCCCTTGCCATTATGACGATGTTTTTAGTATTTGGCTCAGTTGCATTTGTCGATGTGAATCAAGGAATAACAAGTGCACCAAGTTGGGTTTCACTAACTCTGGGATTACTACTTTTATTAGCAGCTTGTGGAAAGAGCGCACAATTTCCTCTGCAATCTTGGTTACTTGATGCGATGGAAGGCCCAACACCAGTTTCAGCTTTGATTCACGCAGCGACCATGGTTACTGCAGGTGTTTATTTAATTGTTAGAAGTGGAGAAATATTTAACGCAAGTCCAACTGCGCAAACAGCTGTTGTAGTAATAGGTGCAATTTCCTTATTAATGGGTGCAATTATCGGTGCAGCTAAAGATGATATTAAAAAATCTCTAGCAGGTTCAACAATGAGTCAAATTGGTTACATGGTTTTAGCTGCAGGATTAGGACCAATTGGTTATGTTTTTGCAATTTTGCATTTAATTACTCACGGATTTTTTAAAGCAGTAATGTTTCTAGGTGCCGGATCAGTCATGCATGCAACAAATGACAATGTTGATATGCGACGTTTTGGCGGATTATCAAAAGTAATGATGTTTACTACCGTGACATTCTTCATTGGTTACTTAGCAATTCTGGGTATTCCACCATTTGCTGGTTTTTATTCCAAAGATCACATCATTGAAGCTGCATTAAGTCATTCATGGTGGGCAGGATTTGTCGTTTTGTTTGGTGCTGGTTTAACTGCTTTTTATATGACACGAATGGTTGTTATGACTTTCTTTTCAAAAAAGAGATGGCATGACGATGTACATCCACATGAGTCTCCACTTTCGATGACAATTCCAATGATTGTGTTAGCAATTGGTTCAACTTTCATAGGAATAGTTTTGACACAAAATCACGCACTCGAGCATTGGTTAGAACCAGTGACAGGATTTAGTGAACCTGAACCACCATTTTCAATTTTGACTATAACTGTAATTACTTTAAGTGTTGTTGCAGTAGGTGTACTCCTTGCGATTTGGCAATATCGAAGTGTTGCAAAAGTTGCTCCTGAAAAAGTTTCTATTGTCGTTAATGCTGCACGTAAAGATTTGTATGGCGATGTTTTGAATGAAAATCTGTTAATGAAACCTGGTCAAAGATTAACTAGATTATTAGGATTTTTTGACAAATCAATTGTTGATGGATTTTATTCAGGCATTGGTTCATTAACTGGTGGAATTTCTGCTCGACTTAGAAGAAGTGAAACAGGTTTTGTTAGATCTTATGCAATGTCAATAATTTTAGGCACTGCGATTATTGTAATTCTACTTTTGATTGCGAGATTATAGATGAATTTTCCTTGGCTTTTATTAATACTTTTAACTCCAATTATTGGAACAATTTTGCTTTTTATTCCACAAATAAAGAAATATTTTAGCGCTAAACAAATAGCATTTTATTCATCAATTATCACTTTAATATTTGTAATTGTTGCAAGTTTACAATTTGATGTTTCAAGTAATGCTCAAACACAATTAGATGTTTCATTTGATTGGATTCCAATATTTGGAATTTCATTTCATTTAGCTTTAACTGGAATTTCATTAGTCTTAGTTGGTTTAACTGCGGTATTGACACCAATTGTTGTTTTAGCTTGTCAACATGAAGGACAAATTCGATCAAGAGAATATTTCATGTGGATTTTGTTAACGGAAGTAAGTGCCTTGACAGTATTTATGGCAAGAGATCTCTTTTTGTTTTACGTAGTTTTTGAAGCAATGTTAATTCCAATATTTTTCTTAGTAGGAAGATTTGGTGGAGCTAGAAGAAATAGCGCTGCGCTTAAATTTTTACTATTTGGTTTAGTTGGCGGTTTAGTAATGCTTGCAGCCGTTATTTGGCTTTACTTTATTGCAGTAAATCAATTAGGTAGAGGAACTTTTTCTATTGCTGCTTTAAGTAATGAATTAAAACTTGATACCTGGACTGAACGCTGGCTATTTTTAGGTTTCTTTTTAGCCTTTGCGCTAAAAGCTCCAATGGTTCCAGGACACACTTGGCTTCCAGATACTGCTGAACAAGCAACACCTGGAACATCAACCATGTTGATAGGAATTCTTGACAAAGTTGGAACTTATGCAATGTTGGCAATACTTATTCCACTTTTTCCAAATGCATCAAAAGAATTTGCTCCCGCAATAATTATTTTGGCATTGGTCAGCATTATTTATGCAGCTTTAATTGCTATTGCGCAAAAAGATATGAAGAGAACTTTTGCCTATATTTCAATTTCGCATTTTGGTTTTATTGTGATGGGAATTTTCTCATTTACAAGCATCGGAATTATTGGTTCAACTGTTTATATGGTTGCACACGGTTTATCTACAGCAGCACTTTTCTTAACAGCAGGTTATTTAATGAGACAAAAAGATACTTCTTTAATTAATAACTTTGGAGGATTAACAAAAACTGCTCCACTTTTAACAGGATTCTTTTTAGTGGCAAGTCTTTCATCCATTGCATTGCCAGGCCTTGCTGGTTTTGTGGGTGAATTTATGGTTTTGACTGGAACTTATCAAAGAAACCAAATTGTTGCTGTAATAGCAACTTTGGGAATAATACTTGCCGCAATTTATATGTTGTGGCTTTATCAAAGAGTATTTACAGGGCCTGAAAATGATGGCACAAAAAATGTTTCAGATTTAAACACGAAACAATCTTTGATTTTGACTCCAGTAGTTGTTTTAACAATACTTTTTGGACTATTCCCATCCCCAGTAATTAAAGTTTCAGAAACTGCAGTAGCAAATACTTTAAAAGTGCTTAAAGTAAATGATCCTGCACCAAGAATTGAAATGGTGAAACAAAATGATTAGAAACGTGGTTAATTCAATTCCAACTCCTAGTTTTGAATACGGTTTACTTTCTCCAATTCTGATTATGTTTGCTGCTGCTTGTATAGGAGTAATTGTTGAAGCATTTGTTTCTATTGAAAAAAGAAGATTTACTCATTTAATAATTACATTTTCTTCATTGATCCTTGCATTATTTGCTGTTATTTTGCAATCAGGTCCTCAAGGTAGAGCCTTAGCAGCTAGTGGCACTGTTGCATTAGATGGTCCAGGTTGGATTTTGCAAGGAACAATATTAATAGCAGCATTACTGAGCGCTTTACTTTTTGCAGAGTCAATACTAGATCCTTTAGTTGATGCTTTCGCACCACGTGCTTCAACACTTCCTGGCGGACAAGAAGAAAAAACTTTAACTAAACTTGGTTGGACTCAAACAGAAATTTGGCCATTATCATCATTTGCAGTAGCTGGAATGCTACTTTTTGTAACCGCAAATGATTTATTAGTTTTATTTGTAGCCCTAGAAGTAATGAGTTTGCCGCTATATCTTTTAGCAGGTCTTGCTAGAAGAAGACGACTTTTAAGTCAAGAAGCAGCTTTGAAATATTTTCTTTTAGGTGCTTTAGCTAGTGCAATTTTATTATTTGGAAGTGCTCTTACTTATGCCTACACAGGTTCACTGCAGTTTGGACAAATTTCAAATGGAATAAGTGCTGCAAATAATTCACCAGGTTTATTAAGTGCTGCAATTGCTTTAGTTG
>JACCDO011108935.1_pt1 | contig 32752 bp, 34 predicted proteins | sample 7446101 | NCBI WGS metagenome assembly JACCDO01 (sample SAMN15323440, study PRJNA562643) | freshwater metagenome | isolation source: river surface water | place: USA:Blue River Watershed | collected 2017-08-16 | reverse complement strand
GTTTTATTATGAGAAATATTTGGAGATGCAACAAGGTGAATGTAATTGTGACCCGAAGGAAACAAAACCGCAGCCGTCCAATTGTAAGCGGGTATGCTCTACTCGAGACCATTTTTTGAAAAAGTTTGAAAAATACGTATCGGTATTTTTTGTTTAGGGATTAAATCGCAAATATATTGCGGCGACCGTATAAGTATTTCACCTTGTAAATATTTCACCGTGTAAATATTTTACCGTGTAAATATTTTGACCAAATAAATATTTCCAATTATTCTATAATGTCCGACGAAGACTCTACCAACGCAAATGATAACAGTTCCGAATCATCATCGTGTTCTACGCCATCATCCATCCATGTCGATATGACCGCAAATGATTCATATGAAGATATCCAAATCCTGAATGGTGTTTCCGAAGAGTCAGCCTCTATGCATACAATCCAAATTACACCAGATCCGAGTATTTCTAAGGACGAATCTGTTGTGGAAGTACCGAAATCCAGCTGGTTGTGTGCTTGGTCTAAGTCTGACTTACCCAAAGATAACCAGGACACCAATCAGAAAATCGGCGTCGCCACCACCGTGGCCGTCGAGTTTTACCGTGCTCTGGTTGCTTCATTTTTGATTCTCTTTGTCCCTCAGAGTTGCGGCGACCATGTGTGTTCATTTAGTGAAAATGCGCAAACGGGTCCTGACCCCCTTTATAATGCCGGATTCGCATTCAATTGTATCACGATGGCGGCATTCGCCGCCCTCTATTATGCCGAGGTCCGTCGCGAAGGCAAACTGATTGCCTACCTCGACGTCAATCCATCCAAGCCATCGGACAATGACTCAGTTGGTCGGGTGCTCGAAAAGATGCCGAAATACCGAAGCGATGCTATCCTCTATTATGACAGTCTTTATATTAAGGCGGGTTACACCGTAATCACGTGCTTCACGATTAATACGGTATTGTCTGGCCTGGTGGTGTACAAATACTATTTGGATGACAAGACGACGACCACCTACATAACCTCGGTGTTATTCGTTATCCAGAAGTTGCTTCAAGTGTATGCGACGCTGAAAACGGACAAGAATGTGTTTTATTCGGCATATTTAAGCGGAAAAATCCAGTACAATGATATGGACAAGGACAAGGATGCGGACAAACCGGAGGAGACTCATGAACCGGAGGAGACACGTGAACCGAATGTATAAGGCCAGTATTACCAAAAAATCTTATATCGATAAGATTTTTTGCGCGGAATCATAGACATTATCTATATCTAATCTAGTGGAGATTATGATTGTGTTGTTGATTCTTATTTTATATAGGGTATATTTGGCAAATGCGGAATATTCTGGCCGATTGATTTCGGACAATGGATTCTCCGACAATTGGAACTCTTATTTATCTGGTTCGCGTCCTTTTACGCCCATAATATTTTCCTCTATTTATAAAAGTTATAACTCGTATTTATCCAATATAAAATCGAGTCCGTTTATTTCGCCGAGCCATATGCTTTCAACCATTTCGAGTTATAATCCGACGCTTTATCCAACGCTTAAACCAACGCTTAAATCAACGTTTAAACCAACGTTTAAACCAACTTGCAAACCGACACTTTATCCAACGCTGAAACCCACAATGAAACCGACGTTTAAACCAACTCGCAAACCCACAATGAAACCGACACTTCATCCGACGTTTAAACCTAGCCGCAAACCCAGCCGCAAACCGACGTTTAAGCCTAGTCGCAAACCGACGTTTAAACCCAGCCGCAAACCTAGTCGCAAGCCTATTCGCAAGCCCACACTCAAACCTACAATACGTTCATTTGCGTATTCGTATTTATCTTATATAAAGTCGAATCCTTTTATTTCGAAAAGTCATATGATATATTCAATCGCGTCTTCTGCTCCGCCGCATATTATGTTTTCATCTATTTATAAAAGTTATAACTCATATTTATCCACTATAAAGTCAAATCCTTTTATTTCGCCGAGTCATGTGCTTTCAATGGCTTATTCTGCTCCAGCACCGGCACCAGCGCCAGCACCAGCACCAGCACCAGCCCCTATCCAAAACAACATCCAATTCGAGACAACATCCACTTTATCTGGATTTCCGAATGCCTCTCTTTCCGACAAAGAAAAAACAATATATATTGTGGCTTACTCGGAATCCATCCATATCGATTCCCAGATGATGAAGATTGTCAAACAAGAAATCGCAAGCCGGCAATTGACCTATAACATCGATGTAACCACGCATATAACGTATCCATATTTGTTTGATGCGCAATCCACCTACAATCTTCTAGTACAAAAAATCCTTAATTCTGGGACCAATTTTACGGACACATTGAAGTCGGTTGCTGTGCGAATGGGGGCCCGTTCATTCAATAATGTCACGGTTGTTGGAGTGAAAGTATCGCCTCTATTTAATGATGATGACGACGACGATGGCACAATAACTCCAAGTCATCAGTTTGGAACATCTCATTTAGTTATTATTATTGTTTCGGTGTCCAGTGTGGGAATAATAATTGTTTTATATCTATACAAAAAAAAGTGGGACATAAATGGAAGGTGCATTACTGGAAAGTGCATAAATGGAAAGTGCATAACTGATAGGTGCATAAATGGAAGGTGCATAAATGGAAGGTGCATAAATGGTAATCGCATGAATGAAAGACTTATTAATTTGCGACGCATATCTGATTATTTTAAAACTGAAAGGCGCATAAATGAAAGGCGCATAAATGAAAGGTTCATTAATGAAACATGGGCAACCAAAGCGTGGAGTTCTGATGGGGTGGCAACTAAAGGATGGGTAAATGAAGCATGGATATCCAAAGAATCGCCAAAAAGTTTTATTACCGAACCTTTTACGGATGGTCCTTTTACGGATGGTCCTTTTACGGATGGTCCTTTTACGGATGGTCCTTTTACAGATGGTCCTTTTACGGATGGTCCTTTTATCGAAAAACACATTACCGATCCCTTTGCCTATGATCCTTTTACTTATGATCCTTTTACATATGATCCTTTTAAAGACGGGTGCATTACTGATGGGTCCATTGCCGACGATATCAGCTCCAAGCTCTAACAACATCCAATTAATCTTCGACTAAACGACCGCTGTTCCGGTATTGTCGAATTAATTGATTTGCGAAAAACATTACCATCTATTTCCGGTGGTACCGTTGTGGGATAAGTTTGTTTTTCCGGATGATTTTGCAATTTATTAACATAATCCTTACAAGAAATCCCATCCAACATCCAATGCCGCCTATAAATACTCAAATATCTGTGGTCCGTGGTCTTCCGACATAAATGACACAAATAAAATATGAGTTCTGTGATGTAATTCACATATTCCACCGACTCTTCCACAACCTCGGTATTGATTTTTTCAATCAATCCGTTGTATTCATTCAACCGCATTTGGATATCATCAAGTGGCGTGAAATAGATTTGCTCAAAACGCGCCGCATAGGATTCCCACATCTTCGCGGATTTATAATTGATATCCGCCTTCTCGCGCAGTTTGAAAAATGTATTGACGGTAGAGAGGATGAATGTTGTCACCAAAATATAGAAGAGCTGCGATTTTGTCACGAATGTTGTGGTAGAACCGGTTTGGCCGGCGGACAAGGCCGTGAAAAGAGTGATTGCGAAGTTGATGGGCGTCGAGATGTAGTTCCAGAATGCCGCGTTGAAATACTTCTTTTTCACCTGGATGCCGATGCGCAAATTGAGATTGTCTTGGACCACGAGCATGATTCCCCAGGTGGGAGAGAGGTTGTCAATGGCGTAATTTTGGGTGAGCCCTTCCGAACTAATGATGGAAACATCGTCGGGATGTCGGGGGATTAACTCGACAGGGATGTCCATTTTATTGGTTAATTTTGAAGAAGACGTATTTGGCGGGAGTTGTTTTGACCCCTTCTCTTCGTCGCTTTCTATATCCAACATCATATTATTAGAGATTATTCTAATAATATGTTTTAAACTTGGGACTATTTATACACCAATTATTTATATTCCAGTGGAACCAAATCCGCCGCCCCCTCTCGCAGTTTCTCTTCCTAAATCTTCCTCGCGCTCCACCAATTCCACGAAAATAGGAATAAGCCCAGGCGCACAAATCTGGACAACGCGGTCAAACTGATTCACGACATGGATATTTTGATAATTGTTAAATGCGTGAATATTGTCAAATGCGCCGATGATGTTTCCGCGGTATCCGGAATCGATGATTCCTGTGCTATTGGCGAGGCGCAATGGCGTATTGATAATGCTCGAACGAGGATGTAAATAGTAACCGGTGTTGTACTCCTGGCAATTGCGCTCGATTATCTTGGCGCTGCATCGAATGCCGAAGTTGATTTTGGAAACACCGGTAATCATTTGTTGGTCATTGGGCGCAAATAAATCGAACCCGGCGTCGATGTGCTGTATATAATTGTCCATTTTGGCGTTGTGGTTGTGGATAGCCTCGTAATAACGATTGTATAATTCGGGCTTGTCGCGGTCGACCAAGATGGATAAATGCATGTATCGGGGGTAAACGTTGAGCAAGTTGTTGTAAATCATCTTATTATAGTTCTAATAAGACGATTGCGTTTATATGATTTATATAAAATAAATCTGGTGGCAAGAAGAGTCTTCGACTCCAGTCGGATGAATCTACGATTCATCCTTATGTCGAGCCGAAGGCTCTGTCGGTCGAGTCTTCGACTCTTATCCATGGATCTTCGTTGTAGTACATTTCATCATCGCATTCATCGACGCCGTCGGTATACAGCTCGTCGAGTACCCAATGCGCTCCTTAAATGTCGCCGCCGGACCCGGCACTCCATATGCCAGCGCATTCGCCGTATGACGTCCATACGCCGTCGTAAATGAGCTCGCCGAGCTAGTAATTGTATCATACTTAAGTCTCGCCAAACGACTGCTCGCATCCACACTCCCCTGAGTCGCAAATTTACTATTACTAGGCTTGTAATATAGAGGCACATACGGAGTACCAATCTTGGGACTCATTGTACCATCATAGTTTTGGTTAATACCCACATTGGTGGCCGTGTTAAATGGCACTTGATTGAAAATATTGTTCTCGGGGGTTCGACTGCCAGGACCCAAATCGGGCTGTAAATAGAAATCGCCATCTCCACCAGGATATGCGACCGTGGTAATTAAAGCACCATTTACACTATGATTGTTATCAACACCAGCAGGATAATACCCGGCATTCACGCCAATAATTTGCTGAAACTGATTGGCCAATACGCGGATTACGGGAACCACCACATAGGATGTCAGCGATTGTACGAGTGCGGTGGATACATATTTTGCGGTCGAATACACGTTTTTATTCACCGCCTTACACTGGATTTGGATTCGGTCTGTCCTCACATTGTAGGCAAAGTTCATTGTGAACTCTTTCTCACCAGTAAGCTTATTTGTGAAATAATGTCCCTTTGTTATCATGACGTTTTGAAACTGGGTAACAAACTCGCCCAAATCGTAGTCGCCATCGGGAATTGTCACATTGTGGTTAACTCCATCAATCCATTGATAGGTAAATAGAGGCGACGCTGAATAGCCCCTTATCGACACCTTGGCACAATGGTTGATACCCGCCGGGGAGTAAATGTTGTTCAGACTCTTGCCAGAACCCGGTTCCACGGTTGCGTCGCCAAATCGCACGTAACTGTATTGGTTTTGCGCGACGGTCAAATTACGACTCACTAAATATTCATTGGTCGATGTGTAATACTTGTCGTTGTTTTTCGACTGGATGAAAGCGCGCTTCACGTTGCCACTGCTGCGTACGCGGCGCCGGGCATCCGCCGCCTTGCTACATGCCACGGTATTACAGGCCGTGGTCGGCCTCTCGGTTTTGTTCATGGTGAGTCCGAACTCCGCCACTTCGACATTATTTGTCTGTTTAGTAGAGCTCGTGTTCACGATGGTGCCGCCGGGAGATGTGAAATCGTCCAAACTGACGGAGGCACGACCACACGCGCTGGCATTGGCGATTTCTTTACGATAATGGCGAATCGGTTGTGCTGCGTGCATATTATTTTTTTGGAGAACTGTCGAATTGCTGTTTCGTTTTAATCCGGCCACAATTTGGTTAAATGTTTGACCTTTCCACGAAATATTGCGTCTTTCAGACATTATACATATCGCAAAGAGAATATATTATGGGGTTATACCTGTAATGATTAACCCCATTGTTAGGCTACCTTGACGCATTTTGAATCCACCTCGAATGTCGGCGTTTTCTGTTCTTGGGGAACAATGCGCAACAAACACTTGGCCTTCTTGCCATAGAGAGGCCGCGTACATCCGCTCTCCTTTTTGCGGCGCGTCTTTTTATTACATTTGCTCATGGCTGGTTCAGGCAAAACACAGCGCGACCGGAAGTTCTCATAAGTATCGCGCACCTGCTCATAGGTGAGACCCGACGTCTTGTTAAGCATTTTGTTAATAAGCTCGTGGAGGTCAAAGATGTATTTAGAAAAGGTTGCGCGAGAGGCCATATGCGACATATTTAGGGGAAGCTTTTTCAGATTTTCACGTAGGTTGGCGCGACATTTACCGCACGGGAGTACATTGCGCAAACTGAGTACATATGCGCGATAATTCATCTTGTCTCGATGTGTCGGCGAAACAGGGTAGTTGAAACTCATGGTGTGTAGAAAATGCCATTGGCTTGGGCCCCAAATTGTCGTCAGCATCCCGTCATTGCTATTGTAATCACTTTCGCTATATGGTGAGGCCTTTCGGGTGCTTCTCATTTAACATAGCTCGATATTTTATGGAATCCTAAATATTCGTCTGGTATGCGTGTTTTAATGTATGGTATCATTTTATACAATGCCGACAATCGTTGAAGTAATTGACACGTTTATTAAACCGCACTATAAAAAAATATTGATTGTGGTTTCACTCATTGTATTTTCGGTCGCCGCATATTATATTTATAATAAATGGAACAAACCTGTCGCAAATAAATACAAAGATATTTATCAACCGAATGATGAAGGCTCGAATGAAGCGACGGTGTATTTCTTTTTTGCGGATTGGTGCCCCCATTGTACAAAAGCGAAACCTGAGTGGACGGCATTTGCCAATGAAAAGGATGGCAAAATTGTGAATGGTACCAAGTTGCGATGTATTATGGTGGATTGTTCTGACCCGGATGTGCCCGATGTGGCGGCAAAAATCGACCAATATGAAATAAAGTCGTATCCCACTATCAAGCTAGTATTTAAAGATAATACGTATGATTTTGATGCCAGTGTAACAAAAGAGCATTTAGACAAGTTTGTTGAGACAATTATTGTGTAAATACTGTCAATTATCCTTTAGGTCGGGTGTTTGACTAACGTCAAACCCCCTTTAGGTTGGGTGTTTGACTAACGTCAAACCCCCTTAGGTCGAGCCTTCGGCTCTTCGGTCGAGCCTTCGGCTCTTCGGTCGGGTGTTTGACTAACGTCAAACCCCCTTATCCATTGCCGCGCATCTTGTTTTCCTTTTTCTATTTCCTTCGCCCTCTCTTCCGGACTATCTACTAATCGCAGCATATCTGAAAAATCTTCATAGTTCACATTCAAGCATATATCATTTTTTCGCACAATCAAAGTATCTTGTGTATATGTTAAAACCATATTCACCAGATATCCAATATATTCAAAAAGACTCATATTTTCAGAAATATGCGCAAGTTGTGTTCTAATTCGAACACCCAAAATGGTTTCTTCCGCATGTCCATGTGCCAAACATTTAGCAATCGGATAATTCGAATAAATACCACCATCTGTATATGTCGATTCTCCGTATTTGAATGGTTTAAATAAAACTGGTAAAGCCGATGACGCATATACTCCATCAATCACACGCATGTGCGGCTGTGTTTTATGAGATAATTCCTCAACCTTGGCAGTTTTAAGATTTAACGTATAAAAATACAATTCTTTCCCTAAAACTTCATTAAACTGCTGAAAAGTAATATTGATATCCATGTCTTTTCCTTTCATAAGTGGTCCAAACGCATCATAAAATAAGTTACCATCGAGGTGCCCGTTTCCGACAAAACACTCGTAAAAATTAATAGAACCAAGCCCAAATACAGTTTTCCATGGTCGACCAATCAAATATTTGCCAATGGTTTCAAGCGGATACCCTAACGCCAACATAAGTGATAAAATACTTCCAGCTGAAGTACCGTAAAATGATTTAACGGATTCGTATTTCCAATAACCATGGCTTTCGACCTCTTTTAGTGCTCCATAGGAATTGAGAATTGCGGGTCCTCCGCCTGTAATTATTATATTTTTTATTATGGGTTTATTGGTCTGTGGTTTGGGTTCGGCGTCCTTCGGTTCGGCATCCTTCGGTTCGGCGTCCTTCGGTTCAGACTCATTGTTTGACGCATCCATTTTGTGATATTGGTTATCACAAAATCGGTTTATATAAGTTCGGGGTAGTATTGTCGAAATAATTCCAACCTATGGAATATACACGCACCCGAAATGTCTATTTTTTTATTTGACGAAGAAGAAACCAAGGGAAAAATCAACATTGACGACCTCTATGAAAAACAGCAAAAGAAGGACCTGAAACAAGTGAGCATATTCAACAAGATTTTGAACCGTATTCATAACAAGATTCGCATTACGGCGCGCAACCGAAATGGCGACAAGTTTATCTGGTTTACCGTTCCCGAGTATATTTTTGGCGAACCCGTCTATCAACAAGCCGACTGTATTGCTTATTTAGTCGATAAACTGGAGGAAAACAAATTCTATATTCGCTATATGCATCCCAATTCGCTTTTTATATCGTGGGCGCATATTGTGCCCGGGTATGTGCGCAGTGAGATTAAGAAGAAGATGGGACTCATACTGGATGAATATGGAAATGTGGTGGATAAAGTAGAGGGGCGCGAAGATGTCGCGTTGAATGAACGCCTGATTAATACACAGCAGGCGGCGGCAGGACCCGCGAAAAAAGTATTTACACCGATTACCAACTATAAGCCGACTGGGAAGTTTGTATATGACCCATCGCTATTTGAAACCCTTGAAAAGAAGCTGGAATAGAGGTTGATTATTTATGCTTCTTTCGTGTTCCACCAGATGACGCCTTTATTTGCGCAGTGGTCTTGTTCAATATTTTTTGTAAACTCGCGTCGGACATTTTTGACTCTTTAATCATTAGAATTAAGTTATTGATTGCCTCTGCTCGGATATCCGGTTTCGCAATGAATAATTTGTTCAATGATTCAATCGCATCTTTGTACGATTTGCTATTCATTATGTCTTGACTTAATACCGCATTTTCATCAAAGTTTGCCTTTTTTTCACGAACAATTTGGTTTATTAATTGAGATAAGTTTCCATTGTAGTCGTTGTAATTGCGCTGGGGTATGCGTGTATGTTTTTGATAATTGTCCAAATATGTGTCAATATCGGGGTCGACATTGGGTAAATGCTTGGTTGCCCCTCCAGATTGGGTTGCCCCTCCAGATTTTTTGTTGGCATTTTGAATCATTTTTGATATTTCATTTGTTAATGCGTTCGACACAGCAGATGGGCTCGACAAAGGAACTGGATATGGGCTTGGCAAAGGTACTGGATATGGACTCGACAAAGGTACTGGATATGGACTCGACAAAGGTACTGGATATGGACTCGACAAAGGTACTTGATATGGACTCATCAGCGGCGGAGAAACCATTGAGTTTCTTTGTCCATCACCATTTTTTATAGGTCCTTCAACCTCCGCTTGAACTTCCCGCAATCCAATTTTAGTCTGAGCAATTTCCGTTGTTTTTTTAATAAATTGGTCTACAATATTATCCACTTGTTTTATCGTATCCTCCGCATTTTGCGGATTTGGTTTGATTGCTCTCAATTCAACCCCCAATTTGTCTTGTAGTTGTTTCAAATCTTTTGATACATCGTCGATACCACTGACCACCTTTTTCAAATATCGCAGCTCTTTAATATAAGCAGGCATGACAACATCGCTCATCTTGCTTGATAACTCTTTTACAAACCCTTCATCATGATACAAGACTTTATCCATATTATCTCCAAAAATGGTTTTGATATCGGTGTCATCCAGTTTTATATTTTCTCTGAGAAACTTGGCAATCGAATCGGACAAAACTCCCTTCAATTGATCGAGTACAACGTTCATTTATAATATAATTATACAAATATGTTGGAATATGACAATCACCATGTTATGTATTTTGCTAAATTGTAATAATAAATCATGGATTAAGTATAAATGTGTCTAAAGTCAAATCGAAATATATCCAAAATTGCGAATAATTCATCATTTAATTCGTTTTGATTAATTGTAATATTTTCAATATAGTCATCTTTTATTTTAATTATATCGGAATCATTTTCAAGATACGATTCATTTTGGGGAAAATGTATCAATCCATTATTGTAGACTTTTATGATATTTGGCTTAAACTTAAAATAAACTCGATGTTTATCGGTTTGCGCAAATACGCCAACATTAAAAGTTGTACCCATAAGACGCATTATTGCGTACCACTCATTTCTTATTTTTAGAAAACAACTCACATATTTATTCTCAATCATTATTTTTCGTGATAATATTTGAGGATTATTTGATAATGATATATCAAACTTGGATATTATGATACTTTCTATATTTTGTCTAAAAAAATGACGCGTTGTTATGTAGTAAATATCATTATCGGCATTATTTGAAGGAACGCATGTTTTGTGCATTTTATTATAATATTTGAAACTTGGTTTTATTTCAATATCTTCAAGCCCACATTTTGATGTTAATCTACCCTTTGATGTTAATCCGCCTTTTGATGTTAATCCGCCTTTTGATTTTGTTCCACCTTTTGATTTTGTTCCACCCTTTGATTTTGTTGTTTTTCTTTTGCCTCTCTGAATGGATGGGGCAATTGCTTTTTTTGTGGGCATTATATACAGTATTATTTGAAATTATATAATATGATTTACTCTATTTATTACACCGAAAAATTGAACCTTTTGACCATAATACTTATGGAAATCATATAAAACAATTGCGTTTAAATACCCAAGACTAAATCAATCAAATCATAATGGAACAACAACCTCAAATTGAAATCGAAGAACGCCGTGTTGCTAAATCGCGGACAAAAAAGACCCACAGTCAATTGTCCAAAACTGAAAAGGCAAAATTATGGGAAATACTGGACACCGATGTGCCAAAGAAGAAACTGGTAATTGAACCCGACATGGCGTCCACCATTTGCCAGCTGTGCGATTCGGCGCTTCTGATGCGCGACGACGGATTTCCGACATGTACCAACAGCGAGTGTGGTCTGATTTGTCGCGACGTGGTCGATTATAATGCCGAGTGGCGATTCTATGGCGCTGACGACAAGAGTTCAACCGATCCAACTCGTTGCGGCAATCCCATCAACCCCCTGCTCCAGGAGTCGTCGCTGGGATGTAAAGTGCTGTATTCGGGTAATTCGTCCTATGAGATGCGCCGAATCGGCAAATGGACCGAGTGGCAGTCGATACCGCACCGCGAAAAATCGCTGTATTCGGAGTTCACCTATATTACGATGATGGCGCAAATCGCGGGAATACCAAAAATCATCGTGGACGATGCGTTGGCGATACACAAGGACATTTCGGAGCAAAAGATGTTTCGCGGGTGTAATCGCGACGGCATAAAGGCGGCGTCCATCTACATTGCGTGCCGGCAAAATGGATGTACGCGGACATCCCACGAAATCGCGGAAATATTCCACTTGGATAATGCGTCGGCGACTCACGGATGTAGTTTGGCGCTGGATATTTTGAACACGGTGGAGCGCAATGCGGGGCTAGAACAGACCAATTTAGGCGTCACGCTGCCGAGCGCATTCATCGAGCGATATTGCTCCAAATTGAACATCGGGAAAGAACACATGATGCTGGGCAAGTTCGTGGCGGCGCGGGTCGAGAAGATGAACCTGATTCCGGACAACACGCCATATTCGATTGCGGCGGGTATCATTTATTTCGTGTGCCAGTTTTATGGGCTCAGTCAGTCGAAGTCGGATATTGCCATCGTATGTAAAGTGAGCGAGGTGACAATTAGCAAATGCTGTAAGAAGCTGGAAGACCGGAAGGTGGACCTGGTGCCAGCGTGCTTGCTAAAGAAAGCGATTGTGTAATACGAGTAAATATATAATATTTACCGGTATATATATATTTGGTATGGATGAGGATACAATCGGAATGACCATTGAGGAGCTGGCGCCAGGTGATGCTTTGGACCAGGTAAAGGCCATTCCCAAAATCATATTTATTGTGCCTTACCGCGACCGCAAAGAACATTTAGAACAATTTCGCCTTCACATGAAAATGATTTTGGAAGATATGAATCCCGCGGATTATCGTTTTTTAATTGTTCATCAATGTGATGCGCGGTCATTTAATCGCGGCGCCATGAAAAACATCGGGTTTATCGCCGCTTCGCGGCTTTATCCGAATAATTACCGCAATATGACATTTGTATTCAATGATGTGGATTGTATGCCGATTCGGAAAAATATGTGGGATTATTCGACCCAACATGGCGTCGTGAAACACTACTATGGGTTCACGTATACACTGGGTGGAATCGTCTCCATTACGGGGCACGATTATGAACGGATTGGCGGGTTCCCTAATTATTGGGGCTGGGGATACGAAGACAATGAATTACAACGACGCGTTGAGAAGGCGCGAATCAAAATTGACCGCAGTGTGTTCTACCATACGTTGGATACGGATAATATCATGCAGCTTAGCCATGGATTGTTGCGAGTGATGAATCGGGATGATTTTGAGAAGTTTTCTACGGGGGTTGCCGAAAGTTTGTACACTATTATGAAGCTGGATTATAATATTGCGCCGAACATGGGCATTTCGAATAGTGTTGATGTGGAGTTTGTGAATGTGACATTGTTTCAAACGGGGTATGAAGAGTTGAAGTCTGAGCAATTTGTGTATGATTTGAAAAATGGCAATCGCCCGATTGTGAGTTTTAAGAGGAAAAACGGGAATCCGCGAATGTTTATGAAGTTTTTATAATTTATCAAAATGAACGGTGTTTATTTTGATATTTGGGTGGCTTCGCCTAAGACGCAGTCGACCTTCAGTCGCCTTAAAAGAAGACGGGCTTTCCATTCTTGTAGACTCCTACTTCGAGTGAAATCTCACCATTCTCATCAGCCTCATATATGGGACCATCCTTTTCATTCTGGATGTAATAGGTCTTTCCCTTAATTACGATTTCATAGACCTCGGATTCTTCTTCCTCAGCAGCTTCTTCTTCTTCTTCAGCAGCTTCTTCTTCTTCAGTAGCTTCTTCCTCAACTACTTCTTCTTCAGCAGCTTCTTCTTCAGCAGCAGCTTCTTCTTCAGTAGCTTCTTCCTCAACTACTTCTTCCTCAACTACTTCTTCGCCTTCAGCTTCTTCAACTACTTCCTCAACTACTTCTTCCTCGACGACCTCTTCGCCTTCAGCTTCTTCGACGACCTCTTCCTCCTCAGCATCTTCTTCGATGGTCATGACAATTGGCTCAACTACAGGAGCAGGCTTTGTAGGAGCAGGCTTTTCAACTACAGGAGCAGGCTTTTCAACTACAGGAGCAGGCTTTGTAGGAGCAGGCTTTTCAACTACAGGATCCGGCTTTTCAACAACGACGACTTCCTCTTTCACAATGACAACTTCATCATCATCATCCGACACCAAATCAATCACGTCATCATCCTTATTCTTGGATACAGTTTTCTTCGACTTCTTGGCATTCTTATACAATCTTTTGTATTTAGCAACCTTATTGGAAAGACGTCGATTCTTGGATTCCAAGTATTCGAGCGCAACTTTCAAATTATCGGCTCTCTCGGAAAGCGCATAATTTTCATCGAGCATTTGTCGAAAACATGGTAATTCCATCAAAATATTATTTGTGTGTTTTAAATCAGCGTAAATGTCGTAGGCTTGCATTGGGATACAAATATTTGCCATTTGCTTTTATTACCTTTTTAAAAGTTATTATGATGGAATATGTATCATATGCGTTCACGCGTATTTCTCAATATATTTTCACACCGTATAAATGTTTAGCGCAGATGACATAATTACAACTGATAAATATTTATCATTGGAAAATGAGCATATTGTGTATTTAAAAACGGATACTGTGAAACTTGGATATGATATGATATTTTGGAGAAATACCATACACGCAATACGCCCTGGATACATATGGATAACAGGGCATTCCGATTATTCTATCGACGAAGCCGTTTTTAATAAATACCAAGACAGATGTAAATACTGGTATGCCATTAATAAAGATTACCGTCACGAGAAGTTGCGGGCATTGCCACTTGGAATTACAAATGATACATTCGAATCCGAAATGAACCCAATATTTGGAAATGTTGGCATTATGCTGGATGTGATGAATCAGCCAAGAGATATCAAGAATCTAGTCTATTTGAGTTTTACTATTGGTACATATCCGACCGAACGGCAATATTGCCATGACATGTTTGTAAATAAACCGTGGGTCACAAAAGGTAAAATTGAGAATACATTAAAAGGCCGGAAAACATTTTTGGAAGATATTAGAAACCATACATTTGTGCTGTGTCCGAGAGGAAATGGATATGATACACACCGATTATGGGAGACGTTGTATATGGGGTCGATACCGATTGTTATTAAAATACTGGCGTTGGAAGAGTTTACCGATTTGCCCATTTTATTCGTGGACAATTGGGAAATGGTTACGGAGGAATTCTTGAAAGAGAAATATGCGGAGATGATGGCGAAAACGTGGAATCTAGAAAAGTTGCGGTTTAGTTATTGGAAAGATATAATAAGGGGAACCTAGGGGAACTACGTTCCCCTTTAACCCCTCCAAGAGGAACCTAGGTTACTCTTTAACTCCTCCTCTTTTTCTTTTATAATAATACATCAAAAGAAAAAAGGAGGGGTTAAAGGGGCATAAGCGAAGCTGAACCTTCGGTTCCCCTTATTAGTACCCCCATCGACTAAAACACGACCCAAACTCGATATCAAATATATGCTCGCGAAACATCTGCTGAACAAAGAAAAACGACAACTGGCACAAAATACCCGTTCTACAAATATGCGACCACCAGACCTCTCCCATTGCCCTCACAAGATGTGTGTTGCGTCGTATTATAAACCCCGTGGCAAAATGAATATCATCCGTGTCTTTCAATCCGCTCTCCACTTGTTCTTGAATATACGCCTCATAGGTCCCCTGTTTCGCCGCATACCGCGGCTGTAGAATCGCCTCTTTCAACTCACTGTATGCCGAGGCCGGCCACTCTTGGCTGATAAACGGGTGCCGCGCCATACAAATGCTATACGAGCTATATTTTACCATGTTTTCCGCAAGTTGCGTCACTCTCGGTCCATCGACCGTTAGCGCGCTGTCGAAATAACAGGTCACAGGATAGTGTCGCAATTCGGCCAACATATGCGGGCACGACTTCACCCATTTTGCCAGCATCACCGGTTCGAGCTCCGGATTCTCGAGAAACACGCCGCGCCATTGAGTCGATTTGAGTTTCTCAAACGTCGCTTTGTTGTCCGTGTAATAGAAGCAATTAAAGTTGGATGCCGGCGCGGGAGGTATAAAATTGCGCTCGTTGTTATCTTTTCCGAAAAAACACGTGTAAAACGCGATCATGTGAATAATACAAGCGAATTATGTTTGTATTATTTTGTTCCATATTGATTACGTGTTTATTTGGACCTTTGTCCATCTCGGTGGGAACAAATCGCGCGTATTCACGCCACCCATTTTGGGTCCAAACCACACATCAGGATAGCACACGATTTTGTCGGGATTCGGGTTCAAGTACGCGGACCACCAACTGAACGAGCTATTGGCGATGATGTTGTGGTGGCAATTGCTCATCATCAGCATTTGCTCCCAGTCCGCCATTTTCGACGAACACGGTACAAACTCGATGGTAGGGTATTTGGCGGCCAATACGCGGATGGAAATGGTGACCGTGTCAATGTCGGGCTCTTCGAAAAAATACGCGATGCGCAGAATCTTGGTGCCGATTTTTTGAATAATATGATTGATGGCGCGAATATAGTAGGTTACCGGCATAACTGGGTGGCAATCCTGTTTGGTCACATAATCGCCAATGCGGAAATGGATGGAAATGGTTGGCACGATTGTGTATGGTAGTTGATAGAGCGCCTGTTTTTCGCGGAGATTCAACATGTGGATGATTTCGGCATAATGTTCCGCGAAATACATGTAGGACTGGAAATATCCGTACAAACAGATGCTGAAATTGGAATAATAATAGAGTTGAGCATCGATAGAGGCGTCGTATTGGAACCCGATTTCTTTGATGGTGCGCTGGACGATGGTGCGATTGTCGACGGGTTCTGTTGATGTGGGGCCGACGATTTGGTCGGTTTTCAACTCGGAAAACAGGGTGGTCCAATAAGTGGGGCGATGGACGCCGGTGGTTAAGATATCGGAGTGCTTGAATACGTAGGGACGGCCGGTTTTCTTGGCCTTGGCCAATGTGGCGAATATCTGGAATAACTGGTTTCCTAGACCGCCCATTAGGAAACACGTTATAAACTCGGTCATGGTGGTTACAGAGATTGATGGGATGTTTTTATATGGTGTATATATGAAAAATTGAATAATTTGGAAGATATATTGTTATCTTAAACAAACCAATACACATTTATTGTAAATATGTCAAATAAAGGTACTTCGTTTATCGTAGATACACCATTAGGTACTTCGTTTATTATAGATACACCTGCGTTAGGTACTTCGTTAGAAGAACTTTACATTGCGTCACTGGATGAAATGGACAAAATCGCACTAAACGTCGCCAGGACCACCATGGGCTCTCTTTTCAGCCTCTCAAAATCAACCGCGTTCATTGAATGGACGAAACAACGTAATAAAAAACAAATGGATGCTTAGAGCAAGTAATCACTAAGCACGCAGTGCGACTGTGTGTGCTTACAATAAGTAATCACGAATAGCCGCAACAATATTGGACCCCAGTTTGCGTTTTTTTCCACTCGATTCAAGGACAATTGTGTTTAAATATGCCGGCTCTGTGCGCAAGTGGTCGATGAACGCCGCAAACGTCGCAAAAGGCCGCATGATTTCCCCCGAAATGGTGGAACTGATTCCGGGGATTTGCATCAACATCAATTGGCCAATGTTGTCGCGGGTGATATTGGCCTTCTTTGCGACCTTGACAACAGAACAATAATCGAACGTTGACGTCGCCGGTTCAGCCTCTACAATCGGGGCATTATCAGATGGTGTTACAATGGTATCTGCGCTTACGTTAGTACTACTAGAAGTCGCAGGTGCAGACGTACCACTAATGCTTGTACCTTTTCCCAGTTCGCGCGCTATTTTATCCGCCGTGATTTCGATGTATTGCGCCGTCTCCATCAACGACATCGTGCGCGTAATCGAGAACCCCTTGAAATAGTTAAGAGAGGCCATACACGCAAACACCAGCTTCTTATCATGGTCTCGCACCGGTCCCTCTATCAAGTAGAGGATATTATGTCGATTGGGAAAACAATTGCCGAGGCGATATGATTGCTCCGCATACCGGCCGTCTTTCACACTGGCGAGCAGGTCAGCCACGGACTTTCGTTCAATCACTTGGTGAGTAATCGATTCGTCATCGCTGGTGAAAAGGATGTCGCCGAGAGGGAGAACGCGTTTTTCGATTTGGGGTTTTTTATCATCGCGGGGCTGCTGGGTTAGAAGAGCGTAAAGTGCTGCTTCGCGTTCGTCGACGATGATTTTCATTTTGTAAAGAGAAAATGGCATTGTCTTTATGCTGGTATAAAGACAATAAATGATTGTATTAGAACGCTAAGGCCTTAGGCATTAGGTCTTAGGCCGACATGCTTAGGCCTCTATTCATATTGCGGTTTGAGCGCATCCGGTGCCTCATTTGGCGGCAATGAACCCGCCCCATAAATATCCGGCAAATACGACGTCTTCGGTGTAAAATACATCGGCTTACTCACATATCGGTCAATATAGTTGCCCACGCGAACCGCATTTTCCGTTGTCTGGACTCCACCCCAATTGGCGTCCATCGGGTTCTCACTGATTGACTTGTTGAGCGCCGTACTATCATGGATGGCATCGACCTCCGTGTATTCTCCAATATGTAGGCCATATGGGTCGAATCCGGCAAATTGCCCCTTGTTATAAGGACCGTTATCCCGATTAGAATCAATGACCTTTATGGGTTTTCCACCGAGCTGGGTAATCGACACCGCCGCCGTCTCCGGCACGCCCGCCTGTAAATCAAAAGGGCTTGGGCGCATGCGATACACCTCTGTACCTTGCGCGGTCGTCTCATATTGTAGGAATAGGATGGGGCAGCTGATACCCTTCTTGCGCTGAATGTCTAAATAGTTGATGTACTCGTCCAGATTGTAAAAGGGGATGGGGTCGGCATCGGGAGTCTTGGTATTGTAGAGGAGAAGAGAGGCGCCCTTGCGCACGAGCAAATCGGGGCATCCAGTATCTTTGGTGCCATCGGCTGCGTTTGTTAATCCCTCTTTCTTATCAAATGTCAAACAAAAATAGAGGCCCGCAAAAAAAGATATTATCGAAAATCCTAAAAGTGTTGCTTTGCGGTCAATATTCATTATGGTGCCGTAATATATTATCCAGCCATATTTTGTCTTAGTAATATTACACCGTCGAAGATTATTCAATCGGACACTAAGGCTTATAGCCTTAGCCGACCAATATAAATCTTTACCTATATATATACTATGAGTGACTCGAAACCGATGATTGTTGGGCGAATCCACGCAAAATGGTGCGGACACTGTAAAAACCTCGAACCCGAGTGGGCAAAGATGAAGAAGCAATTTGGGAAGGGCAAAACACGTTTTGTCTCGATCGAACAAACCCACGAAGAACCCCATTTAGCCCGATTGAATAAGCATCTGGGGATTGTAGATGACGATAAGAAGGTCAAATTACAGGGCGGATACCCTACAATATTCAAGGCACACAATGACCAGGTCGAATACTACAATGGCCCCAGGATGGCGAATGAGATTGCCGCGTGGGCGAAGACGTCGATGAGTGGCGGCAAAAAACAAACGAAACGGCGTAAGAATGGAAAGCGCAGTACTCGTCGTAAATAAAATACTATTTTTGAATTGAATAGTATTTTACCAATAAGTGTCAACTTATACGCCTTAGCACTTCCAGTAGGTGGATCCACTATTACCAGATCCAATGGGGCGACCAGCACAGGCAACATGGGCCTGAACCTTGTTCATGCATACAAGCGACAAGCACTTTGCTCCAGGCTTGCTGCCGTGGGCAACACTGGTCCATGAATCAATGCCGGTTGTTGACCACAACCCCGCCTTTTTGTTTCCACCGCCACTATTGCTGTTTATCAATGAACTAATCTTTTTGGCTCTACCAGTGTTATATGTCATTTATATATATCAACCAAAGATTTTATTATTTTGGTGTTTTGACAATTTTTACGTCATGTTCCTGGGTCAAGGTGCGCATTCACAAATAGAACAATTAAAAATCATATAAAAACATAATGCTACTAAATATATACCACAAATGTCCCTAAAACACCTTTTCAATTCGGATGATGATATTCGCATTGAAAAAAATAAAAACGGCGAAGATATTTATGTTTTTGACCCATACAATCCTCTAAATAAGGAAATCGGCGAAGAAGACGTCCGCCAAATATTGGCCACATATGGCATCAATTTACCCATCCGCAATATAAACTTATACCGCCGCGCGTTTATCAACAAATCCTATTTGCGCCGCCCCGAGCTGGAAAACGCGCAAAATAATGTGGTCATTGCGCCTAAACCCGATAATTGCCTGCCCCTCCATACCAAATCGAACGAACGCCTGGAGTTCATCGGCGATGGTTATTTGGAATGCTGTACCAAGTTCATTTTGTACAATCGTTTTCCTAAAGCTGCCGAAGGTTTTATGACCGAGAAGAAAATCGCCCTCGTCAAGAATGAGGCAATCGGTCGAATTGCGCACGAAATGGGCCTACATAAATGGGTAGTACTTTCGAAGCATGCGGAGTCCAAAGATACTCGGACCAATATGAAGAAGTTGGGGTGCGTATTCGAGGCGTTTTTGGGGGCGATTGCGCTGGACTTTAACCAGATGACTGTGGTGGATGAGGCTGGGCTTTATTCGAGCACGTTTTTGTCGGGACCGGGATTCCAGATGGCGCAAATATTCATGGAGAATGTGTTCAATACTCACGTGAATTGGATGGAGCTGATTATGAATGATGACAACTACAAGAACATTCTACAAGTGCGAATCCAGAAGGAGTTCAAGGTGACGCCGGAATACATCGAGATGTCGGAGCAGCATCCGGATAAGGGATACCATATGGGGGTGTATTTGTGCTTGGGGCAGCCGGTATTTGGTCTCCAGCATAGAGACTCGATGCCGATAACGTCGTTTGCTGCGGGTCGGCGATTCCAGGAGATACACGAGCATATGTCGCACCATTCGCGTGGGTTCATCTTCTTGGGGGAGGGCTACCACAAGATTAAGAAGAAGGCGGAGCAGATTGCTTGCCAGATGGCGTTGCGGAATATTGACGGATGAAGGGAGCCCTAAGAGAGCCCTACGGGCGACCTTAGGACTTGGACCCTAACATATGTTCATGGTGTAAATCGCATAAACAATATTGTCTAAATATATTATAAGGTTTTAAATGGACAAACGGGACATTTTAAAACAATTGGAGACATCGAATGATGCTCAGAAAAAACAAAAACGCGCAATCCGGATTGGTAAGAAAGATGGCCAAGAGGTTGAAGGCGCACATCCGATTTTTGTCGAGGAAGAAGCTTTACCGGTGGCACCAAAAGAGGCACCAGGTCCCGACAAGTATTTTGTGGATAGTCGCATGAAGTTTTTCGACCGAAGTCTGGCCATGGACAGAATCCAAAAAATTATGAAAGGAGAGGTGGTCAGTGATTTAGACAAAGATGCTATTGTTGGGAAAAAACGTGAAGCTGATTTGAACAAGGCAGTAGATGCTGATTCAACTAAAGACTCTGTATTCGAATTGCCAATTGCGAAAGCCTCTATTCGCGGAGTTGTACAAGAAGAACCTGCGGTAAACGGAGAGCCTGTGGTAAACGAAGAACCTGCGGCTAATGGAGAACAGACTGTCGATAAAAAACCAGTCGCTAATAAAAAGGTTCAAATCGCTGTTGCAGATAAAGAGCCTTTGGCGGATAAAGAGCCTATAATCGATAAAGAGCCATTAGCAGATGGCAAGAAGAAGCGCGTCACCAAACGCCAACCCAAGAATGTCGCCGCCGACGATATTCCCAGCACTCAAGTCATTATCTCCGACAAGGCCGTCGCGGACCGCGTGCCCAAGAAGAAGAACTATGTGCGCAAAATCAGCCCCTACTACATGAACAATCGCCGCATTTTCATCCAAAAGCTGGGACCTCTTTTCAAAGCCCACGCCGATGAAATCGCGGCCGTTGTCGATGAAGACGTCAGTTGCGAAAACCGCGCATCCAAATCATTCGACCTCCTCACTCATCAAAAGGTCGTCACCGATTATTTGAATACTTATACTCCTTACCGCGGCCTCCTCATCTACCACGGTCTCGGGTCCGGCAAAACATGTACTTCCATCGCCATCGCCGAGGGAATGAAGACCGACAAGGAAATCGTGGTCATGACCCCCGCCTCTCTCAAGGTCAATTTCTTCAGCGAACTCAAAAAGTGCGGCGACGACATTTACCGCCGCAAACAACACTGGGTCAAACAGATGGCCAAGACCCAGGCCGAAGCCGACATTATTGGCCGCGCCCTGTCGCTCGACCCCGACGTGATTCAGCGCAAGGGCGTCTGGCTCATGAATGCCAAGTTGGAGTCCAATTTCGACACGTTGTCCAGCGCCGAACAGGCCGAAATCGACCAACAACTCGACCAGATGATTCGCGTGAAATACCAGGACATCAACTACAACGGTCTCAACGGCAATATCATGAAACGAATCACGAAAGATTCTACCATCAATCCATTTGACAACAAGGTGGTTATCGTGGATGAGGCTCACAACTTGATTAGTCGTATCATGAATAAACTGAAAGTCCCCGATTCGATTAACTACCGCCTTTATGAGTACTTGATGAGCGCCACCAATGCCAAGATTGTGTTGTTGTCGGGAACGCCCATCATCAACTATCCCAATGAAATCGGCATTATGTTCAATATCATCCACGGATACATCAAGACGTGGACGTTCCCCGTTACGGTGAAGACGGAATCGAAAACAGACAAGGAATCGATTATGCGCCTGTTTAGCAAAGAGAGGATTGCCACGTATGATTATATTGAGTATTCGGGCAGCCAGCTCACCATCACGCGAAACCCATTTGGATTCGTGAATGTGCGGAAGCGCACGGCCAAGGCGGACGACGACGAGATGACCGCCTATGGTGGTGTCCAGTTGGACCCCGCGGGGAACATCAGCGACGCGGATTTCGAGGCGCGCATCGTGGAGGTGCTCGGACGCGCGGGTCTCGAGGTTTCGCGCCGGGGCATTTCCATCGTGAATCACAAACCGCTGCCCGACGAGACCGAGGCATTCCTCAAGATGTTTGTGGACCCGGAATCGGGCAACTTGAACAACGCCGACTTGTTGAAACGCCGCATCCTGGGCTCGACCTCTTATTTCCGCAGCGCGCAAGAACAGCTTTTGCCGAAATACGAGAAGTCGAAGGACTTTCAGGAAATCCGCGTCGAAATGAGCGACTACCAGTTGATGAAATACGCGGAAGTGCGCCACAAAGAGAGGGAGCGCGACAAGAAACAGAAAAAACCGCAAAAGGCGGGGAAAGACCTGTTCGAATCCGCGTCATCGTATCGTATTTTCTCGCGCGAACTGTGTAATTTCGTTTTCCCCGAGATGGTTGTGCGACCGGGGGCCAAGATAGACTCCGGTACCGACGAGGTCGAGCTGGAAACACGGGTGGCGGCGGCCGAAGAAACCGCCGATATGGAAGGCGCCGTGACAGCACTCGCGAAACTGGTGGAGAATGGCGCCACCGTTCTGAGCAAAGAGGGTTTAGCCAAATACAGTCCGAAGTTCCTTCATATATTGGAAAACATAGAGGACCCCGACAACCTGGGATTACACTTGTTGTATAGTCAGTTCCGCACACTCGAAGGAATCGGAATCATGAAAATCGTGCTTGAACACCATGGGTTCCAGGAACTGCGATTGAGGAAGACGGCGGCGGGCGAATGGGAAATCGGCGATTTGGAGCCGGGGATAAAGCGATTCGTCCTCTATACGGGCACAGAAACCGCAGAGGAGAAGGAGATTATTCGACACATATACAACAGTAATTGGGACCAAATATCGCCGTCGATGCGCGAGCGTCTGGAACTGATTGCGCCGAATAATTGGATGGGCGAGATTATCAAGGTTTTCATGATTACGTCGTCGGGCGCCGAGGGTATCAATTTGGAGAACACGCGGTTCGTTCATTTGGTGGAGCCTTATTGGCACGCGACCCGAACCGAGCAAGTCATCGGTCGTGCCCGCCGTATTTGTAGTCACAAGAATCTGCCGGTCGAACTCCAGACGATTCAGGTGTTCTTGTATTTGTCGGTGATGTCGGAGGCGCAGAAGACCAGCCGGGACAATATGGAGCTGATTACGCGCGACCTGAGTCGCAGAGACCAGAAGACGCCTCTCACAACGGACGAGTATTTGTACGAGATTTCCAATATGAAAGAGGCGGTGAATCGCCAGATTCTGACGGCGGTGAAGGAGACCGCCGTCGATTGTACGCTCTATAAGAATGCGGAGAACCTGGTGTGCTATGGAACCCAGGTGGTGCGATCCAACGAGTTTTCATCGGTCCCCAATTTAGACCAAGATGCTTCGCAGAAAACGAACATGAACTTCAACAAGAAGGTGAAGGAACTGGTGGAAGTCGATGTGGCGGGGGAGAAGTATTTGTACAATAAGAAGACGGGGGAGCTGTTCAATGCCGAGACGAAGAAACCGGAGGGGCGGCGACTTGTTATCGAGAATGGCAAGGCGAAGATTGTGGTTATATAGTCCCGTCAATTATTTAGGTTTGGTATAGTAAATTGTGTATATAACAATATATACACGATTATGGCGCATCAAAACAATGGTGTCGAATACTTTACAACGCTTGAAATCAATGGAGTTCAAAGAACCGTGTATCCAATGATTTTTCAAGACGCGAACGTCGAAGATAGATTTGACGCATGGGCTGGCGCATTAAATGGGAATACTAAAATGGGATGTAGTATCAATGTGTTGCGTTTTCTTGATACAATCGATGATGAAACCGCGAACGCAAGCTTGTTAAACCCTGAAATTGTACATCCACAAGAAGGTACATCTATTGAAACCATCATTGCGTATTTCAATAACCGTTTTAGAGAACAAGAGATAAACCGCGTTTGTGTAAAGTACTTTATTGGCAACATTCTAACGCCCAAAAAATTAACCGATGCTTTTAATATGTTTTCACAATTTTTACAACTCAATTCGTGTATGATAGTAAGATTTGGAAGAGCTGTGGTTGAAGCAAAATCGTTTAGACCACATCAAGATGGGCTTCCAATATCAGCGGGTCATTATGTGATTGTTGCCAAACGCCGAGATGGTTCAGTTGTCACGTTTGACCCCCAAAATAAATCTGAGCGTAAATATAATCAGGAAAGAGGAGTAAGTCACAATTTTTGGAATGCTTGGTCAAATATTAATAAATATATTAATATCAGTATTTTATGTGTATATGACCCGACGGATGTTGTTGAAGGAGGTTCTCCAAAAAATACTCGCACTAACATCGCTGGACCGTATGTTGTACCTCCAACCATTATGAATCAATTTGGCAAGGCATTGCTCGATTCATATTCGTGTTCTGAACCGTCCCGCCGCGGCGGAAAAACCAGGAGACGCCACCATAAAACACGCACGACTCGTATAAAATTGAAAACCCGAGCGGGGACAAAGCGGAATCCATAATCAAATCAAAAACCATGGATTCTTTATATTACATTTGTTCTAGCACGTATAACTTCGTGAAACGCGTCGTCGGCATTGTTGTCGCGCTGGTAATCAAACTCGCGCGCGCATTCGTCGCCGATTTGACCCGAAAGGTTCGCGCCTTAACAAACAGCGACACGTTTGCCATAATCATGGATTATCTGGGCGTCATAATTGCCCTTGTTGCGGCCATTGTGGCGATGCTTGTATCACTCACGGTGGTTGCCATTATTTTAGCGCTGGTATTATTGCCGGATAAGCGGTTGGACGGGGTTCAAGGGCCATATGTTATATACACCGAATAAACCACTTATTGAAACATGAATGTGCGCGGGTCTGCGGTCGCAGCATAATGGTTCGTTTTTTTCGGCGGCACATAGGCGCCTCCGGCCCGAGCTCTGCGTAGGGCGCTGGACGTGTCATTGACATCGCGCACTCCCGTCATCGATGTAGGCACCATATTGGCGTTCAGGGTGCCCACGCCCACCTCGACGGCGCGACGGCGCGCAACGACGGACGAAGCATCGCGGTTGCCGCCGATGAACTTCTTCTTTTTGTTGATGCTCTGGTCAATCACCGGATACACCTCGGTATATTGACGACGCGCCATCGCAAAACTACTTGCTCCATCGCTGGTCAAATCCTTTTGCGGCATCGCTTTCAAATAGCTCAGGGTTCCATTGTTTATTTCGGTGCGCACATTTTGGCCGGTCTTTTCGATTGCGGTATTTTGAAACGTTGTGAATGACATATATACATCGGGTATATATTTAGTGGATTGAACCATTAAGAAAACATCAACCCGGACGGTTGTTGTTGCCGAAATAGCCACTCCTTCTGCATATCCAGCATGAGCGCCGCATAATTTGTGTCGCGGCTTTCTACATCACTAAATCCTTCGCGCTGTATCACCGTCGGCGGCACAATCATATACCATCGATGCGCCGCTTGTAGGCGTTTCCAGTAAATATCGATGGCGAATTGACGCTTGTTTTCGGGATTGCGCATAAAGAGCGCGAGTCCTTCGCGGATATTCTCAATCAGCGGTTTGTAAAAGGAGCGCCTCACAATATATCCCGTCGTGGTCTGGCAATTCGTGACTTTTACCGCGAAATTGCCGACGGGCTGGTATGGCGGCACGGCATTGCCGCCTAAAATGAGGACGTCCCAGTTGTCGCCGACGGTGGCGAGGAACTGGTCAGTATTGGTGCGAACCAGGGCGGGGTTCAAGAACAATATGTCGTCTTCGCACACAAACACAAAGGGCCAATTGTTGGCGTCGGCGTGTTCGAGGCATTTGAGGTGACTTATGGTACATCCGATGGCGCCATTGGCGGTTTTCACGGCGTTGAATCGGTTCCCGCAAATATCGAGCTTGGCCAATTCGGCGATGACTTGGGCTTTGCGGTCTTCGCGATGTGCCAAATTAATATAAAAAGTGTGTTCGACCAGAGATGCGAATGAAGACATACCCAATATATGCGTGTTTGGTTTAAACCCTTTACGTCGACCACAGTTTATTTCGAATCGTTATTGGTAAAAATCTGTTTATTAGCCTCTATTATTTGGTCAATCTTTACCGTTATCGCGTCAATCTTTTCTTCGAGACTCTGGATTTTTTTCATGAGCGCGGTCTCGTAAATTGACTGGGTTTTGTCGAATACGTGCTCGGTGTTTTCGCCCCATTGGACTTGCTTTTTTTGATAGGTTAATGGTTCGTGTTCGTCGAGGGTTATGGAAATGGCCTCGGCAATCTGGATGCGACCTGGACTGGGTACAGCTGATGAAGGAGAAGCTGATGCTGATAATGGTGCAGCTGACGCTGATAATGGTGCAGCTGACGCTGATATCATGATATCCGCATCCCGCAAACTCATATAATCGCTCACCGCCTTGGAAATATCCTGGATAGCTTCGTCTTTGATAGAATCATTGAATACCGGCGTGGGCGCGGGTTTCTTGGTCATCGATTCGTATTCGGCTTGGCGGCGATTGAACTGGTCCATCATTTGATTTTCGCGTGAATCGCGAAATGCCGCCGATGATTGAATGCTTGGTTGAGGAAATTGTTGTTGTTGTTGATAAGAAGGTTGGGACGATTGTTGTTGTCGCTTCTTCAGCACCTGAATCGATTCCAACATCGCATCCAGCGCCCGTTTATTGATATCGCGCAACGGCACATTCCGCCCATACGTTTCCCCATATACTTGGTGGATTATCCCCTTAAACCATTCTTCTTTCGTCCCCGGCGGCAAAACCCGGAAAAAATCACTAAGCTGCGTTGTACTATTCACGATTTTCCACAACATATTTTGATTCGGTTCCTGGACAAACTGGTTCGACATTGTTGAATGATATAACGCGCTGGTTTTATATCATTTAGTTGTCATCATCCGATACGCGCGGCGCCAAAAATACCACAATGTGTGCCATCTTGGCAATCTCGTCATCCTCGTATTTAGGCAATTCCAAAATATAGGTCGCCTTCAACGGATAATTGTCGCTGATTTTCAAATTAATGGTGCCACTCACTTTGTGAAATGCGCAAATATTGTGGAAATGCGCCAATGAAAAAGAGAGGTTCAGTGTCTCCCCCTCATTGATGGCGAAAAGCGACAGGTCATCAATCGGCACCACCACACTCATATTGCCCGACTCATTGCTGTTAGAAATCAGCCGAATCTCGTCTTCGCTACATTTGATTTGTAAATCCGCGCCAAACTGTTTGAGCTGGCCAATCAGACTCGCGAAATTGGATGAGGCCAACGAAAACTCCGCTTGGTACTCGATGTCGGGAATCGCCATCAACTCGCTCTCCAAGTCAATCAGAGGAATCTCGAAATACTTGTCGAACGCGGATTTCGACTCGGCGGGGTTTAGCAAGTTCACAATGAGTTTGTCGCCCGTCGCCTCCAAATATTTTAGGTGGATTTCGTGGGTTTCTTCGCGGGTATTCAGGATTTTGAATAGGAGGGCGACATTGACACCGACTACGATGGAGGTCTGTTCGCCGGAATATTCATATACGTCGAACCACGTCTTGGGAATGCTGAACTCGAAAATGGATATGTGGGAGGAGTCCATTCCCTGGGCATAGAGGCGGTCGGCGCTAAACATCAGATTGATGTGTTCGCAAAAGAGGCGAATATTCTGAAACATCGCCGAGAAGATGCGGGCATTTTCTCGATTCTTGATGACTACGTTCATTTGGGAAACTTGGGGCGAATCGTTTATATGGTTTCGGTCACCTATGATTTATCGGTGCCGCTGCTGTAAATATTAAAATACAATATATAATGGGTAGCAGCGCTCCATGGAAGTTTCAACCTGGAGATAAAATACGATTTACTATGCCTAACGCAGTACCACGAACCCTTATAGTTACAGAAATCGATAGGCACAACGAGAGATATGATTTTGGTGGCATCTTTGGTAATAAAACTACAATAGAGGCCCACTCAACAATAGTATCACCACATCATGGTGGTAAAACAGTTCGACGTCGAGGCAAAAAACATGGCAAATCGCGGCGCAGAAAATATTTTCGTTCTTAACCAAGGGATTAATACCACAAATGGTTATCAAAACATATTTTGATAACTATCTGTTCGCGAAATGTTTATAAAATGCGTCCGCATTTTATAAAGTGCTTATGCCAAGCGGACGCTTGGCATACAGATGCGTCCGCATTTCACGAAGTGATTATTCCGAGCGAACGCACGAAATACATCTTATTTTGCGACATATTTGACCACGCTGCCATTTTTGAAGTAAATAATGAATCGGTCCTTGATACTCGGGTCCACAATTGGAATAACAATGCTACACAAATATTCGACAAAGGTCGGCGGATTATGGACATGAATTAGGTCTAAATACTTCAAAAGTCCATGGCCATTTTTCATTCCTTCGTTGGATACAAGGACCACAAACCCGCGATATCGCTCGACCGCCGACATTGTCAGTCCGGTCAAATCCACATTCAAATTGTATTTTGAATGCGTTTCGATGATTTGCTTGGTCGCATCAAATAAATAATTGGCTATATCCATGTAAATAGAGGGCGACGCAATGGCCTTGAATACCGTGTAATTAAAAAATATGGTGTTGCCCTCGACCCGAAATACAAATGGCAGTACAGCGGCTAAATCGAGATTACTCGTAACCGATTCTGCGCAATCAAACTTCTGCTGTTTTTTGAAAAGCAGGTTTTTGGGTTTTTCATCATAATAATTTTTACGGGCGGATTCGATGCGGTTCAGAATACTAGAGTCGCTGCTAGCGGAATTATTCATTATTCTATATTTCTATATTTGTTTTTATGCTGTTTTGCGCATCTTCGCAATCATGACATTATTCGACCGTCACTACTTTTGCCAAGTTCTTCGGTTTGTCCGGATTAATTCCGCGCGCCACCGACAAATAATATGCGAGCAGTTGGACTGGCACGATGCCTAAAAGCGACGAAAATACCCCGATGTTTGGGACATATATTGGACTATATCTCGCATCTGTCGTGGCATGGCGGTCATTCGTTATCAAGAAAACCGGCGACCCGCGTGACAGCACTTCTTCGACGCAATTCATCGTTTTCGCCGAATGACGGCGGTCCATGTTGAAAATAATCACCGGGAATTGTTCGTCCAGGAGAGCGAATGGCCCATGTTTGAGGGAGCTCGACGAATACCCCTCCGCGTGGACATAGGCGATTTCCTTGACTTTGAGCGACCCCTCGCGCGCCACGATTTCGTCGGTCCCCTTCCCAATTAGGAAGACATTGTGCGTGTCTTGGAACCGGGTTTCCGCCAGTTGGCGTATTGGGCCGTCCAGCATTTCAATGACATTGGTGAAGTCGTTGGAGAGATTTTTCAAGTCGCTGATTGCCTTCGCACGACGCGGCGCATTGATTCCGGCGATTTGCGAGAACCATATGGCAAGAAGAGAGAGGCACACCACTTGACTGCTAAATGCTTTCGTGGATGCGACCCCCACTTCGACCCCCGCATTACAATAGACGCCGCAATCGACTTCGCGCGCAATGAGCGAATCCACCACGTTAATGATACCAATCGTCGTGATATTCGCATCTTTGGCCAGTTCAATACACCGGTGGAGGTCTTTCGTTTCGCCCGATTGGGATACGAGAACGAATACCACGTCGGAGTCTCGCGGGATGTCGTGCTCCGTCATTTCGGCGCCGTCGAATGCCTGAACCGTGGTGAAGCCACACAACCCTTTGAAAAAATGCATACCATAGAGGCAGGCGAAATACGACGTTCCGCAACCGAGCAATATCACGTGTTTTTTATGGATTAATTGGTTTACATGTTGCTCGAGACCGCCCAATTTCACCTCGGTATCGCTCTTGATGCGCCCTCCATTGTTGATGGCGGCATTGACGATGGCGGACTGCTCGAATATTTCGCGAATTGTCCAGTGGGGATATGGGTCGGGCACCATGGTTCTCGTGGATTCGCCCGCCTTTTTGCGCAAATAGGTGCTGGTTGTCTTGATTGATACGGACCCGAGGCACGATGATATTACGCAGATGTCGTCGTTATTTAGCGTAATGTAGTTCGATACCTGGTTACAGAATCCACTTTGTTCGGATGTGATTAGAACGGTGTTGTCCGTCTTGCCGACCAATAGAGGCGAACCATTTCGGACGCAAAATAGGTGGTCGGGCGTTTTGACATCGACCAGAATAATTCCATAAGTCCCGTGAAGCCGCTGGATGACGCAGTTTAGCGAATCGTAGGTGGTGGCATTGGATTCGAACGCGGCGTAGTATTCGACCAGATTCACAATCACTTCGCTGTCGGTTTGTGAACGGAAGGTGAATCCCTTTTCCATCAATTCGTCGCGCAATTCGGCGTAGTTTTCGATGATTCCGTTGTGGACAATTGCGAATCGGCCACTTTGCGACAAATGGGGGTGGGCATTCTTGTCGGTTTTCATTCCGTGGGTCGCCCAGCGGTTGTGGCCGATGCCCGCGCCGCCGTTGGGGGTCGTCAGATGCGCCGTTTTTTCGCGGAGTTTTTCAAGGGAATCGAGGGTACTAGTAGAGGCGTATTTGTGGATATCGATTAGGGCGTTTCCTTGTTCGACAACCCCCAGACCGGATGAATCGTATCCGCGGTTCTGTAATTGGATTAAGCCGCCGATGATTTGCTGGTAGATGTTTTCGGTAGTAGAGGTGGTCAAGATACCGAAGATTCCACACATATAGGATTGGTTCGTGAAATCTATTTATGTCGTTTATCTATGCCCATTTAGCAATTTGCTATGCGTAAAAAATGGGCGAAAATCATCAATCCAGAAAATATAATAAACGAATTATGAGTCAAGCAAATGCCGCCGCACGAAAACGCAGAGCAGGAGGAGCATCCATTTCCGGAATGCCCGAACCGGTTGCTCAACCGGCGCCCCCTGCGGGGGCGGGACTCACTCTTCCGCAAGTGATTGCGCTCGTTGATAAGAGATTGGTTAATTTGGAAACATTTATGCGCGAGACGAAGACACAGGCTCCTGCACAAGCTCCTGCACAAGCGCAAGCATCAGCTGCTATTGACGACGAAATGCTCGACGAAATCAACACCAAGTTTGATTTGTTGGCGGGCGAGGTTGCCGAATTGAAGGATATGCTGGTGAAGCTCCAGTCTTACACCATGGAGGTGAATAAGAAGATGTTCGATGAACGCATCCAGCTGTTGTCGGATGTCAAGGATACAGATACCATGACATTTTCGCTGAATAAGGGCGAAGGGACAGTGCTGGAATTGTCCGATGATGAATAAACTGGCGGGGTTTAAGATTTTATATTTTTTAATAAAATATAAAATTGAGGCGTAGGGCGCAAAGCGCCAGTCGACACTGCGTGTCTTATACGTCAACACTGCGTGTCTTATCCGTCGACACTGCGTGTCTTGTCGGCGCTTATGCGTCCGTCGGCGCTTCGCGCCTTAGCACACCTTGCGCATGTCGATACTTCGTATCTTATACGTCGGTATGTCGGCGCTTCGCGCCTTATACGTCGGTATGTCGACACTGCGTGTCTTATACGTCGGTACACCTTATGCGCTTATGCGTCCGTCGGCGCTTCGCGCCTTATGCAATCATCGCCGCCTTAATCGCACCATGACTCTGATAATTACTCACCACAAAATCATCCACCACATAATCCTCTATATTGTCTCGTTTCACGCCAATCTTCAGCGTCGGGAACACAAAGGGTGTTCGTTCTAATTGCGTCGTCGCCGCTTCAATATGTTCTTCGTACAAATGGCAATTCCCCTTGAAATACACAAACTCATACGCCTCTAATCCACAATGGTGCGCAATCAAATGTGTCAGAAAACTGTACGACGCAATATTGAACGGCACGCCCAGCAATTCGTCGCAACTTCGCTGGGTCATTGCGCACGACAACTTGTTCCCATCATGGACGTTGAATTGGCATATCATATGGCACGGGGGCAGCGCCATTTCGTCGAGCTGGGATGGATTCCACGCGGTCATAATAAGACGACGACTCGTGCGCTGGGCGGGGTCTTTGAG
>JACCDO012353371.1_pt1 | contig 32769 bp, 53 predicted proteins | sample 7446101 | NCBI WGS metagenome assembly JACCDO01 (sample SAMN15323440, study PRJNA562643) | freshwater metagenome | isolation source: river surface water | place: USA:Blue River Watershed | collected 2017-08-16 | reverse complement strand
CGATAGTAAGTTGTTGCACTGATCATCTTTTGTGGATCTGTAATCAATGGCAATGACAACCATGATTCAATCATCTGACCAGAATCAATGTCAATGATCTGAGTCACAAGCACTGTGTCATGGATTGGTTGCAATAACAACAGCCCATTCTCATGCAATATTGGCTCAACAGTCTCAAGGAGAGCATTGATATCTGCATATGATTTCTTAAAATGTGGATTCGTTGCATTCTTAACAACCTTTCCAATGCTCAGCTTTGCTCTGTGGAGCTTGCTGTACAAACTGATTCCAGTAACTGGATCAGCTTTCTTTGCCCTCAACTTCTCTGATGTTGATGGGATGTCAAAATTTAATTGATTTTCCATATATGTTTGTTTTAATTTTTACAAATGTAGTGAAAAACTTTCATACCAAAGTAAAAAAGAATCAAAATCTTTTGCAATGTAATATGTTCCTCCAGCTCTCTCAACATCTTGTTGATATGCTTTCTGAGCATCTGATTGCCTGTCTGAGCCGTATTTCACCTCAATCTTAACTGATCGGCCTCTGATGGTTGCTGAGATATCAGCTGTGCCCTTGGTGCCTGTTCCTGGAGTCCACTTTCCAGGGAGTTGCTTGGTGTATGCAATCTCACCTGTACCAACTTGAATCTTGTTGCCAGCTCTGTATTGTCCTTGATTGGAGATTCTTTCAGCTTGTCCTCCCATTGCCTTGATCCAAAAGATGATGCACTTTGTTAGGTTGTTTGCTGAGTTGTCTTTCCAGTCAGTCAATGGAATCATCTCCTCTCTCATGGATGGATATCTCTCTTTTAGTTGCTCAAGCTCCAGGGCCTTGAGTTTGTCTCTGTTGGCTTTATTCATTCTATTCTGATTTAAAGGTTTCGTTAAATTCTTTGATTGACTTACCTATTCTGCCAATACGATATGCTTCTGTAACTCTTTCATTCTCCATTTCTTTGGCTTGTTTGAACAATTCTACTCTTGTTACTGAATATTCACCAAGAGAAATTTCTTTCTTTTCTAATTGAATTTGCAGAATAAAAATTCTGTTTTCGTACCATTCTACGGCACTAATTTTTGTTTCCATCTTATTCTGATTTAAAGGTTTTTATTTCTTTTTTTAAATAATTGGTAATACCAATAGTGAATTGCTATACAAAATCCTGAAACACTAATTGCTCCATAAACAATACAAAATCCAATATCTTCACTGCTCATTCTATTCTGATTTAAAGGTTAATAATATATTTCAATTTGAGAATAAAAAACATGAATAACCTTATCAAGGTTTATACTTAAAATATCTTTAGAATTTAATGTATTAAAATCATTTTCTTCAAAACCAGTCGCAAACCTAATGTTTAAAAATTCTGCTGTATAAAATCTTTGAGAATTTATTATTTTATCAATTATATTCATTGCTTCTCTTTCACTTAAACATGTTTCTTCATATAAAGATTCAATTCCATAATTTTCATTTATGCATCTTATAAATTTTAATACATTAATTTTTCTTAATTCCTTTTCTGCTTTCATATTATTTTGATTATTTCTTCTTTTAATTTAGATATTTTACTGCATACACAATAATTAGGTTCGCAATAATCACTATATGATTTATACCTACACGTTAATTTTTCCAATTGTTTTATTTCTTTTTTTAATACTGCTAATTTTTCCAATTTTTTATCCAATTTTTTCATTCTATTCTGATTTAAAGGTTAATAAATTCCAAGTTCTAATCTTTGTCTTTCTTCAAACCATTTATCTAAATAGTTCTTTCTTTCCTCTTCAGTTAAAGATTCATCTTGTGCTTTCATAAATAGTTCAGAGCAAAGGTTAAATTGTTTATTCCATTTACCTTCACCGTCTATTTTTATTTCATTAATGTGTTTCATTCTATTTTGATTTAAAGGTTTCTATTCCTTTTTTTAAATTGTTCAATTAATATATCTCCTAAATGTGAACACATATTTTTCTCAATCAATTCATCCAATAGTTCATTAACTTCTTTCATTCCATTTAATTTATCTTCTTGACGTTGTTTAGTTTCGATTTCTTTGGCTTGTTCAATATCTTCTAAAGTAATAATACTTTTGTTTACATATTGCTCAAATAACCACTCTACTGCTGTTTGTTTCATATTATTCTGATTTAAAGGTTAATAAAAATTTATCTATCTGTTCATACAACCACCCAGATAAATATGCTTGTGGCTCATCATTTTTTCTGTCCAACTGCATAAAACAATCTGAATATACATGGTTTACAATATGAACAATTTCATGTACTACATTAGGTCTCCAATCTGACTGAAAAACAACAAGATAATGTCTGTATTCTGATTCATGTTTATATGTAAATGCTCCAAAATTTGACAAATCTTCTTTTATTTTATACTTTTTACCTATCTCAGGTAAATCTTTAGCCAAAATCATTGTTAATTTACATCCATAAATTGGTATATCAATTGTCTTTTGTTTCATTTATTCTGATTTAAAGGGTTTTTTTTCACAACAAATATCAGGCATAATACCAAATACTTCTTTAATAGTTGCTTCATCATATCCATCAAGTTTTAATGCCAATTCAATAGCATTTCTTATTGCATAAGGATAAGTACAAGTGTGTGTATCAATAGTCACTAATGGTCTTTGAGTGCTATCAAAATCTCTGTTGTCAATAATTATTCTCATTCTATTCTGATTTAAAGGTTTCTTGTTAATTTATTTGATGCTTTTTCTGCAAAATCATTTATTTGTTTTTTATCCGATTCGTTTAGGTCTATAGTTGTTAGCCAGCCTTGCCCAAAATCAAATCGAGTTTCTTTTTCATCTAAAAACTTAGTGTATATTTTGTTATTCCGCATATCTAAAAATGGAAAATAAGTTCTCATCTTATCTAAAATACCTGTACGCTCCATTGCATTCACGTATTCAACAAGCGACTTAACGTAATTCATTCTTGTATATGGAAAATCCTTTGTGTCAAACTCAATTTCATCTATCTTAATTGCTTTAAAATAGTCTTTGAGCATTTGTTTATTTTCTGTTTTCATACTATTTTGTTTTAAAGGTTTCGTTGTAGTATTGTTCTGCTTCTTCATAACTATAAGAACATTGTTTACAAGCATCTATTATCTGCTCTTTCTCCATTTCTTTGGCTTGTTGGATTTTTTTTAATAAATGGTTTCCAATTAATATAGTTCCAAATACCTCTTCCACTAAAAATTCTACTGCTGTTTTCATAATATTATAATTTAAAGGTTTCGTTGTAGTATTGTTCAAATGATTTAGTTGAATAAATACAATTATGTTCATCAAGTGCACCTTGATAATAAGCATCTTCTACTTGCTCTTTCTCCATTGCTTTGGCTTGTTTAAATAATTCTTCGGGGTCATTAATAAATTCTCCTATTAATAACATATCCCATAACCACTCTACTGCTGTCTGTTTCATTTTTTCTCTATTTTAGTTATCCAATTTATTACTGTTCTTCTGCTCACCTGGAGAATCTCTGATGCTGTTGTTCTGTTCAGCTCAGGATCTGATTGATACATTGCCAGGAATTGCTCATATTTATTTGTTCCATGACTTGCCAATTTCCTTAGATCTGCCTTCTCTTGAGCATCTTGCTTGACAAGTTTACTCATGTTGACAAAATAATCACTCAATCTCTCAGCTCTCAACATTGCCTCCTCACAAATTGACAAAGCATCTGATCCATCCTCTGAGCTTATTAAGATATTCAATATCATTGAGAATCTTGGAATGTAGCTCTTTTGTTTTGGCAGCATTGATTTCATGTACTCATTCTCATCATCTGAATTCTGCATCTCAGATATCTTGTCATGAATTCTGATCCATTGCTCATTGGCCTCTGGAGAGAATCTTGTCACATGTGGAATGATCTCACCTTTCTCATCAGTTCTAAAAAAGTTCTTTGCAATTGATTCCTTGAGTCTGATCATAAAATTCTCATACCATGACATCAATTCATAATCAAGAACATTGGTGTTGTATTTCTCAACAGATAGCTCTGGATAGCTTATGAGCATTCTGTCAATGAATCCATTCTCTTTGTTTACTCCTGTTGCAAATTGCTCAAATATATCTGGTTGAATACCTCCAATCACAGGAATGAATGGCTTGTCAACAAATGCACTTTTGGATGTTTTTCTGTTGAGAGATATGCTCTGACCATTCCATGATGACAGCCAAAATTCAAGATCTGATCCAGCTCTGTATTTGTTCATATCCTTAAACCAGCCAGCAAGTTCATCCTTGAATACTCCAATACAATTTGGATTGGTTTCATGCAAGTCAATCAATGCCTCCAGAGTAATATCACCAACAATGAATTGTTCAGATCTTGGCTTTTTTATCTCCTCAACATATTTCTTGGCATCCTTGTCAAGTCTCTCATATTCCACATACTTTGCATATTCTTTCTGGAATTCTTTTTGTTTTCTGATATTTAATTTTTGCAATGGAAAGATGATCTGATTCAAGCTCGGTGTCTTTCCAATCCCTGGCTTACCAACAACAGCAAGCCACAATGTTGCTGTCTCTCTCCATCCTGGTTTGATTTCAACAATAAATGAGTTGCCAATACACACTGACATGGACCAAAGGAAAGCACAGCCCATGTAATCAATGGAGAGCCCTAATGTCTGAGCACTCTGGATGATGTATTGCTGTATCTCTTGACTGAATATATCAATAGGAAATTGAACTCTCTGAATATTAGGCTTGTGTTCAATAGGTTGTATTACAATTTTTTTCTCTTTCCTGGCTCCATATCCTTGAGAATAAATATCTCTTGCCGATGCTGTGAAATCACCGTTATGACATTTATATGTGTATGCCTTGAATGGTGTAATCAATTGCTCATGAGGATATATTGTGCCTGTTGAGAATAGATACATACATCCAGTATTTCTGTACACATATCCAGAATGAGGAGATGTTCCTCCATTTCTCTTGATGATATCCTTGTCATGAGTCTTTGATACAATTTTAAACTCATCAGAAATGATATCCCAGATTGATACCCTATCATTGTAATCTTGCCAAGGTGTTAATGTGCTCTCATATTGCTCAGATACATTTGTGACAATCTCTTGATCACCTGTCCAGTTGTACATCTTGCAGATGGTCCACAGTATTTCTCTGTCCTTGTCTGAGATATGCTTGACATCCAAGTATGTGAGCTCAGTGATGTTGTTAGTATACACAACACAATATCCTCCTTTACCTCTTGATTCAATGACAGCCTCTGAATGGTCCTTGAGTCTTGCAATTTTCTGATTGCCCTCAACATTCTTTGTTTTGTAGAGAATATGATATCCTTGATTGATTGTCTTGTATATGGTGAACTTTAGATCAAAGTCATCTATATTATCCTTGAGCAACTGGAGGAATTCATTCCAGAAATCATTCTGCTCTTTGAGAGTTGCAAATACTTTGAGATCCACATCAATGACCTCAATCTCATTGTATCCAGTTAGGAAGCCAACATAATTGGCTTTGTCAGAATAGTATCTCTGTTCAAACTCATCTTTGGTAAATGCTTTCTGTTGACATTCTTTCCAGGATCCGATTGGCCTTTTTTGGTCATCAGAGACAATCAGAGAATATCCAATGTCAATCAGTTTCTTGGCATGTGATAATGGGATTAGCATGGTACATAAAAAAATATTGCCCCACCATATCCCAAAGCTCTCACTCTTTGTTCAATGATAGGGCAAAAAATATCTTTATTAATTTGTGAGAGCATGTTGCAAATATAATAATTTTTTGATTCTCGGTACATTTTTAATTTTTTTATTGTTTACTGTGAAATTCACACTAAATTTCACACCTAATTTCACACCTAATTTCACACCACTTTTTTAGTATTGACAATGCTTTCAGATGCTTAGTGTGAAAATTTCACACCTGGAGAAAAAAATAGTTTTTTTAAGTCTTTCAATTTTCTAATTCATTAGGTGTGAAATCCTTTTCACAGTTCACAGTTTACTTAAAGTATTGATTTCAATAAACTTCGCAACTATCTCATTTAGAGTTGTTTTATCCTCAAATGATTCAGCCATTTCCTTGTCCAATTCCAGTGTGAAAGTCAGTTCATAGTTCACACCTTTCTTTTTAATGCTCACTGGAATGTACTGCATGTCATTTTCAAACATCAGGACCTCATCCATCAATTGCTTGATTGTGTCCATATATCTCTGATCCTTGAGCTTGTACCATTTCCTGTGTTGCTTGATGCCATATATCACTGTTGCATGATTCTTTCCAAAGGCCCTTGAAATGGATGAGCATCCCATCCCTGTTCTGCTCAGCAAGTAATAAAGATAGTAACGTTTATAACATTCTGATTCTTGCCTGTTGTGATTGGCCAGATCATATTTATCAATCAGATTGAGGAGAAATTTTCTTTTCATTGTATTTCTTTTGGACCTTTGATATCTTTGAACAATGCTGAATCTGTTGAAATCATTCCTGTTGCTTTCATGAAATCAACCTCAACCTTTGCTGAGTTGATGATCACAGCTCCAATCTGAGCAACTGCCTCAGCTTTCTGGAGCTCTTTTTGCAGATCCTCATTTGTTAGTTCATCATTGTCAATTCTTTCCAATGCTGAAAAGAGATGATCTCTTAAATCTGATATTTTATTTCTTGCCATTTTGTTTAATTTTTTTAGTGAGTTTTGCTTTTAATCTAATTACTTCTTTTACATCATCAGGGAATCTGTGGATTGTGTTTCTCCTGGCATTCTCAGCCATTGACAACATCTCCAGGTTGCTAATATCACAGTTTAATGTGTTGCCATCCTTGAATGAAATTATGTGTTTTGCTGGTATTGGCCCATGATGATCACTCCAGATCTTGTTGTGATACAATATCCACTGAGAATCTTTTACCTTGTAATACAGATATAATCTGCCAGTTTTATCATTTCTCTCAACAATGGATCCATCAGCTTTCCAGTTGTGAGGCCTGTGCCCTTTCTTGAACATGGAATGTTTTACCTTGTCATAGACATAAGATGACATCTTGATACCTTTGTTGAATGGTATGTGTCCAGGTTTGAATCTTGATTTCTTTCCTCCCTCAATGAGATTGTGCCTCCCTGATTTGTCAGATTGTTTGAACTCCTCTGACTTTTTTAGGCCCATTGAATGAGCTCTGTTGGCAACTTGAGAATAAGTCAATCCAAGTTCATCAGCAAGATCTTGAGTCCTTTCGTTTGGAAATCTTTCTCTTATGATATCATTGATGTTCATATCTTCTCAATTTCTTGTTTAACTTGCATCCAATAATCAATATCTTTTTTATTTTCTGTATGGCCCATGATTTCATCAACACATTCCCGTGCACAAAATTTGGCTGCTTTTTTTATATTTTCATCATCTGATGATATAGCTTGTATACCTGATTTCATCATTAAAAAAAGATATGTCGCTTCTTCTTTATGTCCTAACTTAATACTCATACTCTCTCAACTTTAATAATTAATGGAGGCCACATGTCCATTCTTTTGACAGCATCCTCTGGGCTGTTGGCTTGAATGATCCTGGTCAACTTGATCCATTTGCCATCCTTTACTTTGTACGTTACTTTGAAATTCTGCATCTCTCTTTGCTCTTAAATAGTTATTAAATAAATCAATGTTGAATCTGCCAGACTTTTGCCACCAGTATTCATAATCAGCAGTGCTCATAATGTTCCGAATAATGCTGTTAAAAATATCAGCACTGGCATAACAACCAGGCAGATTACAAACTCTCTCTGATCTTTGTCTCTTGGAATGAACTGTCTCATAATGCAATCAATTTAGTTCTGTACGCCTTCAATCTTGCAAGGCCTCTTGCACAAGTATCCATTCTGTTGGTGTACTTGTTCACCAGGTTGTCAAGTCCTCCTCTCTTGCACTCCATTGCCATCTTGCTCATATAAGCAAGCCTGGTCATCATGCCCTCAATCAAGGAGTCAATGTCATCAATTCTCTGATTGACTTCATCATCATGATATTTGTAACCTTTGCCATCACAATCATAGCATGCACCATACTCACCAACCCAAGGCTCTGGGCTGTTTGAATAGTCAAGAATCCTCCGACCATCACATGTTGAACATTGAAATAATAAATCTTCCATATTTGTTGTTTTTTAAATTAATACTCAAAAGTATGTTTTTTGTTTCATATATGAAAATAATATTTAACAAATTGTTTAGAATTTATTGAAATTTAGAATCATTCTAAATAAAAAAGCCCCAGATTTCTCCAGGGCTCAAAACATATATGGAATAAACTGCTAAATTATAGCCTCTTTCTAAATATCCACTTGACTATCTTGCCAAGTAGATTGCTCTGATCATTGACATCAACCTTGACATCACCTTTTGTGACCTCAACATCAACCTTCTCAGAATCTATTTTTAGGCTGTTGTTGCCCTTTTCTCTGTGGATATCAACATCAACCTTTGGTGTGTCAATTTTAATGTCTGTCTTGCCATCTTTTCGCGTCACTTTTACATCAACCTTCTTGGTGTCAATGTTGATGTTTAAGTTCTTTTTTGGCCTTCCTGGTTTTTTCATATCTTATGCTTTAATTTCAAAATGCATCCAGTCGAAATTTCTCTCAACTCCAAGGCTGATGAATCCATGCTTGTAAAAAATGTCAATCATTGGCTGATATTCTGGCCTTGCAAAGCGAGCTGTTGCTCTTGTTTCTTTCAATGTATTGCGAGCTGGATCAAGATCAATGGCAATTCCCCAAGAATGTTTGCTCCATGCAGATCCTCCTCTCATCTTTCTGAAATTGAAACACCCTCCAAAGAGATCAATCCCAAGCTCCTTGATGCGAGCCAAGCCGTATGTGTCAAGCAATTCCTTGAATACAGCTTCAAACTTGGCAGCAACCAGCTTGTGACATCTCATCCTGGTGACTGTCTCATCAGTATCCCATGCCAATCTCATTGGATATGGCAATGTCAAGGTCACTAAATAACCAGCTCCAGTCTCGTTTGGTGTGCCATATTTCTTGATGGCTTGTGCTGTTGTTAGCATTATTTACGTTTTCTTTTTGCTAATTTACTCTTTTTTATTGAATCAACAAGGGCCTCATTCTCATTCTTGAGATCCTCAAGATATTTCTCTGATTCAATTGTGATCTTGTCCTTTGGCTTCTTTTTATATTTGTCCTCTGGGATCATGGTGAATACCAAGCCACCAGCACCAAGCAATGTTGCAAATATTAAAATTTTACTTTCCATCTTTTTTGAGTTTATCATTTAGTTGTTGTTGAAACAGAATTTCTTGCATCAATTTCTTGTCTGCCTTCCTTTCATCATCACAATCCTGTATCCTCAACTCCTGATTATGCAGCTCATCATCCTTTGCTTTTATGAGCAATCTTGTGCTCCATCCAAGGGCCATCAATACCAATAGCATGATCACTGCCAATGGTGTCTTGATGAATTGCTTGGTGTCATTTGTAATCTTATCCCAATTGAATGCCATCAGTTCTCAAAATTATAGTTGTCATATGGTATACCACACCAGTTGCCATCATCAAAAATGCTTGCATTCACAACCATGGTCCATCCAGCTGTCACATCAGGACCTCTGTTGATGAATGGTTGTGTCTGGATATCTCCATTTACATCCATGAAATCTGTCCATCTATCTTGCTGGAATGTCAATCTCAAGTCATTGCAGATGCTCAAGCAATCTGAATGTATCTCATTGATCTGCCTGTACTCCTGGAGATCATACTTGTCACATATGGTGATAATCAAGTTCACATTGACAGATCTTGTTGACATGGAGCCCGGTTGCAAGGTCACAACCATCAATGGATATTGCACAGCATCTCTGGACACAGCATCAAGGAAATCTCCTTGAAAGAATTCATTTATTTGCCTGTGCTCTGTTGCTATTGTTTCCAACTCTTTCATGAGCTGGTTTAATGTCTTTTCCATTCTCCAGATATTTCTTTAATTTCTCAATGTTTTTCTTGCTGATTCTGATGTCTTTCATATCTGCCAATTGATTGGTTTGTATCCAGATCTGTCTTTCTTTACATTCTCATTGCAAGTAAGGTCCTCACATCCTTCAATGTACTCAGGATATTTGACACCTTGATCATCCATCAGATATCCAATCAATCTCTCTTTGTAGAAATATGCATCCTTTCTCAGCTGATCTCTGAATGCAGCCTGTTCACTGTCTGAGTTGGGCTGGAGATTCTCATCTTGCACTCTGCCAACAGCTTTGTTGGTTAGCTTCTCATTGAGCAACAAGGCACATCTGTAATCAACAAAGGCCACAAGGCATGGCACAACATAATCATTCATCAGATCCAAGTAGTCTTGTGTCCAGGTTGATGTCTCAACTCTGTTCAGCAAGGCCTTGTACAATGGTGTTCCTAATGCTGGTTGCACATGCATGTCTTGGCTCCTCTTGATGGCCACTGCCAGGAGCTTTGTATCTGTATTGTTGTGAATCAATCCAAGTTTCTTGAGATTCTCAACTGATAATAAATAGTTCATTGTGCTCATTGTTGTCTTATTACTAATTGTTGCACCCATTCATGACGGCACCAAGGTGTATTGGCTCCTGTATCTGGATTGTGATACCATCCTCCTCTGTATCTCCACACATCTCTGTCCACTCTCATGGAGATTGTGTTGATTTCCTCTCTTGTGTACTTTCTATTCAAGCCGATCAATCTCTGACAGAATGCTCTTGATTGAGTCTTAACTGGAGGAATGCCTGGGATCTCTCTGTATGTGTACACAACCTCAAATCTTTCAGCTGGTACCTCAACTTCCTCAATCAAGGTTGTGCCTGTCTCAGTGATTTCCATCTTGCTAACAAGTTCCCAGTCAGTTAATCTCTTGAGACTCTTGGCAACCTCCTCAACAGTTGTGTTCAATGCCTGTGATATTGCCACTCCATCCTCACCTTTCTGAATCAAGGAGAGAACATTCTTATCAATGTCCTTGAGGCCCACTTTTATCTCTCCAATGGTTGCGAATATCTGCTCTTGCTTGGTGAACACTTCCTCTGATGGTGTATCCCATGCAATAGGATATGATGCAAGGACCTTGAACTCATGAGATGGTGTACCATATTGAGCAAAGTATCCAATCTCATCATCTGAGAATGACTCCTGATGCTTGCATGATGACATCTGTTGAGCTCCTGATGGTTGCAATCCCACAATCCTTCTTGCTTGTGCCTCATCAATTGTTGGGAATGATGCCAGAACAATGCTCAATGCACTCTCTGATGTCAACAATCCCTCTTTTATCTTGGCAACTACATCAATCAATGATGCAATCTGTGCTCCATTCAGAGCTGACTTGGCAACATCCACTTGTGTCTCATTTGATGGTATATCTCCAGATGGTGCCTGTGACACCGGTTGCTCTGCTCCAATTGGTGCAACATCCTTGAGTTTTAACTTGCCAACAAAGCCTGAAAGCTCTGCCATGTAGTTGATCATCCACTCAAGTCTTTTTTGTCTTGACTCAACGTATGTTTTCTTGAATATCTCATAAAGATCTCCAGTTTCAGCCGCATTGAATGAACCAGCTGGAGCCACTCCAAACAATGATGGAGCAACAACTGAATGAGCAACCAATATATTTTGTTGCACACTGTTCTCAGTTGTCTCATATCTCTTATCAAGGTCACTGCCATTCAAGCTCTGTACAATTGGAGCCTTATCCTTTGTGTCACTGAATGTGATCACAATCTCTCCAGCATCCTCAACAGATTGGCTTCTGCCTTTGACTTGGGCCTTGATATTCTCTGCCTCTTCCTGTGTTTCTGGATAGCCATCAGTGAATGATATCATTGTGCCTCCTTTGAAGGAATTGGCAATCTCATGCATGTGAAATCTTGAGATATCAACATCAGTCTGGATGGCTGTGATCCCACCATAATATGGAGGCTTGGGATAAACTCCCTTCTCTTTCTTTGTTTTCTTTACAGGATCTTTGTAGTATATTATAAACTTGCCTGTCTTGTTGTTCATGTCAAGGGCTGGAATGGCTCTCAGATTCGTTTTCTCAGGGCTCTGTTGCATGGCTGTCCAATCATCAGAGATGTAATACATTCGTTCACTCTCATCAACTCTCACTGAGTCAAGGTCAATGTGTTCCCACACTGCAACTCTTGAGCCATCTCTGTTCCATGTACCTATTGCACAGAATCCTCCAAACATTTCATAATCATGACACAGCATCTCTGCAATCTCATTCATATCAAACTCTGCATACTTATTCTCAATGAATGGTTGCATATTACCAGATACAACCTCAAGGCCACCTCCAGCAATATAGTATGTTTTATTCTTGATAATACCTTGATGCCAGGCAGATCCATTGTACAGGTCAATCAAAAAATAAGGATAGTCATTCTTTTTACCCCATTTTATGAAGCCAAGCATCCTGTCTTTCTCCTCATCAGGCTTGATATAGTCTTTCTTGAAAGTCAAGGATGTCATTTTAACTGAGTCACTCATATATGTTGAATGTTATGTTTGTCGAAAATTCTGTTCCTGGAGAGTCCAGCTCATACACATGAGCTCGGCCCTCCTCAACAAGTCCATCAGACAACTCTGGATTCAGGTTGCTGGATGATGTTTGTTGATAAATTCTGTAAATATAGTATCCATCATATGGAAAGGTAACATCCACACCATCCTCAATGGTGAATTCATCAAATCTCTCAGTATTTGTTGAGATATTTGGGAGGATGCAATATACCTTCTCAAATGATTGTTGATGTTCAAACTCAAACAGATAGTAAACTGGAGTCACTGTTGTCAGTTCCGTCACTGTCACTATCATTGTTGATGTTGAATTCCTTTGAATCCTTAGCATCTTTTATTAGTTTTGGTTTTCTCTTTTCAAAGATATCAATAATTCCAGAAGCAAGATATAAATCCTCCTTGCCTCTCTCAATGATCATCCATTTTTTGAACACTGGGCTCCATGCCTTTGTGCCAATTAGTTTTGCTTTTATTTCCATACAACTAAGTTATTAAAAAAAAGGGAGAGATTACTCCCTCCCTTTCAACCTATTTATTAACCCACTTATTAAATAGATGGAGATTGTTGTGTCAATAATGTTGCAACAACAGATGCATTAACATCTGGCACCTCATCATTTTCCATTCCTGTCAATACAAGATCATGTCCATTACGGTCAGATTTCAATACACCTGATCCATATGCTGATCCATCAGCAATCTGCAATCCTTCTCCAAAGCCAAGAGCAACATATTCTCCTGATGCTTTCTCAACAATACAAACAACCTCATTTTGTGCCAACAAATGAATCTCTGATCTCAATTCCTTGGTGTCTGATGCCAAGATCATTGTCAGAGTTTGGTTGTACCACAATGTGCCGTTGTCTTTGTTTACTTGGATTGGTGCTGTGTAGCTTGACAAGTTGCTTTTTAATTTGTATTGAAACACCTCACCAGTCACTGTCAATGATGTTACCTCATTGTTTGTGATGGTTGATGCACTTACATTGCCAAGAGGAAAGAGAATGACACTCTTAATCCCTCCTTTTCCGTTGGTACATGTTCTGTCATTGTACCCTGTTGTCATATTACAGCTCACTGTTCTAAGTATTAATTGTTATACAATAGGGAGGAGTTGCCCCCTCCCTTAATTATTTTTAGTTAGGTGATCCTGTTCCGTTCCAAACTCCGATTTGATTCAAGAATGGTACTTGCACACCAGCTCTGAATTTAGATCGTAAATAAAGAACATCATCATCTTGAGAATACCACAACTCAAAGTTGTCAAAGTCAGATCTCAAGTCAGTACCGAATACAAACTCAGATGCACGACCTGTGTAAATATTGTCAAGACCATTCAATCCGTTAACTTTAACCACTCGCATGTTAGTTCCTGGTACAATTACCTCATCCATTGTTGCAATTGCAGCTGGAGAGTAATGGAAGAAATTCTGGTCAACTAAATCCTTAATCAAGAAATTAAAGTTCTCACGACCTGTGAAACATACGAAATCAGCTGATTCAGCAATGTTTGCTGGTGTGTTCTCAAATGACTCATAAAAAACATCATATGCATTTGTTGCAGAGATTGATGCTGTTGATGATGTATTCAAGTTCACACAACCATTTCCAGTTGTTAAGAATTGACGGAATCCATTCATCCATTGTAAGTTGCCAGTTCCTGTTGCTTTGTTACCTTTCCAGATTAATGAATCTAATTCTCTTGAATGTAATTTCAAAAGATAGTCAATAATTTGTTGCTCAAATGGCAAGTTTTTGTCCTCTGCCATTGCACCTGGTCTCAAACCTAATTGTGTCCAGAATCCAGCAAGATCCTTGTTACAAAAAGATTTCATGAATCCAAGAGTCTCAACAGCAATTGCACGGTCAGTGAATACTGTATCTCCAGATGGAGTCATTGAACAATCACCAGCTTGGTATACGATTGAGTCATCAAGTAACTTGATTTCCTCTGATCCTTTGATACCTTCTTGAATTGTGATGTATTGTAATGTTTTTGCCTCTGTTACGGCACGAACAGTCAACTGTTCTCTTTGCTCGTCAACATATGCTGCTAAGCCTGACACATCATAGTCAAACTTGTCTTTGATCATTTTTTTAAGTGACATTGTTTTACTTATTTATTTTTTAATAGAAATGCTTGTCTGGTTGTCAAGTTACCAACTTTTGAGAATTTCTCATTCTCTCTTGTTTCAACTGATGGTTGTGCTTTGAAAGTCTCGAATTCACTTTTCAAAGAGCTCAACTCATTCACAAGTTGTGCGTTGCTTTCTGCAATGACCTTTGTCATTTCTGCCAAGCCTTCGACAGCTTGAGAGAATGATTGTAATCTTGCGTTAATGATGTTCTCAACATCATCAGCACTCATTGATTGAGCAACTGGCTCAGCCTCTGGAGTATGAACTTGCTCATCACCTGGATCAGCAGCAGATTGAGCTTCCTCTCTTGTGTCAATGATCTCTGTGATGATGCCCTCTTCATCAACCACAATTGAGACTCCTTCCATCTCACCAGACAAGGCATGTGTACCCTCTGGAGCTGGAATCATCTCACCATCAGCAACAACAAAAACAGGCATCCCAACCTCAAGAGCTTCATACTCAATGACAGTCACACCATCAACCAAAGTTGCTTGCTCAAAATTTGAGGCCTCTTTTTTGTGGAATGCTCCCTTAATTTCGGATAGCAAATCCATTACCTTCTTGAAATTTTGATTCATTTTATTGTTTATTTATTATGTGTTATTGTTCTAAAATGCCAGCTTGTTTCAATTTTGATGCGGCCCATCTCTTGCCAGCAAGCCCTCCCCATAATAGATAGGAGATGGTGCCACAAGCATTTGAATCCTCTGGATCATAGTACTCCTCTGCTCTTGACAGATATGAATACATGCGTCTAATTGTTGACAGGCTGAGATTCTTTCTCTGTGACAACTGGCGTGCTCTGATCTTGCCGGTCTGAGTTGCACACTTGTTGCCATTCTTTTCATTTAGCTCAATCCCTCTCCTTGCATTGTTCACAACAGCATCTGGATAGTCATTGAAAAAAATGATATATTCACTCACCTTCTTGAGCTCTGTGTACAATTGGCCCATGAACTCCTCCTCCATTGTTGTGCCTGTCTCAATCAAGTTGAATACACCCTCAATGGAGAATCCTTTGAACACTCCATTCTTGGCAGCTTCATAAACCTCTTTGTCAGTGACTTTGTAGCTCACAAGCCATGAGCCATTGGTTGCATCCTTGAATCTCTCTGGAGCTGTGAATCCTTTCTCATTGTCGATCACATAACTCATGACCATATAGATTCCCTCAACAACTCTTGTCTCATCATGCTCAAGATTCACATTGTTGAAATTGTTTCTCCTGGCATAATCAAAAACAATGTCTTTGATGGCCTTTGGTGTGAACACAACATAATACTCCTCATTTGTATCATCCTCTCTCCGATATATTGGAGTATCAGCTGAGATGGCAATCCCTGTGATGATCTGCTCATCATCATTGAATTGATATTTCTTTTGCTTTGAGAATGTGTCAAAAAGTTTCTCATGTGCTGGATGCACAACCAATGAATTGAATGACACTGTTGTATCTGTATCCTGGAGATCAATCATGATCTCATAAACTGGCAATTCTCTCATCATATTATATTATGTATCTTTGTTCAATGGTATTTGTGTATCCATATAAGAGGAGCCCTGATCACTTTGATATCATGCAATCAATTGCATGGATCAAGAGAATATATCCAGATGCAACCATTTACACCATTGGAGATGCTGTGCCTGGAGCACTCAATATACCATGCACTCAATACAACAACATCAGAGGGATTGATGTGACCAACAGGATCTTGACTTTTGCCAGGACCATTGGAGGGGATTTCATTTATATGAATGATGATTTCTATATCTCAGAGAAATGGAGTCCTGATGTGGTATATTTCAAAGGAATCCTGGAGATCAATCCTAATCATCCAGCACATTATCAAGAGGCCGCCAGGAACACAGCTGAATTTCTCATGCACAACAAGTTCCCTCTCAACAATTATGAATGCCATCAACCTGTCAAGATGAACTCTGACAAGTTGCTCAAGCTGTTTGATCAGATCAATTGGCAAGATGGCAACCATTTTATCAAAAGCATATATCTGAATGTCTACAAATGCAATGCACAACCAGGAGAGAATGTCAAGTTGCACAGGCCAGATGTGACAAAAGCATCCGAATTCCTGAGAATATATGGATGCTTCAGCACTGGAGAGGCCTTTCTTTCAAAGGCTGGTGTTGATTTCTTAAAAAGAGGTCTTAGCCTCTTGTAATTTTACTTTGTTTTGTGTGCCTGTGATATCTGATTCAAGCACAACAACCTGAGAGAGATTCACACCAGGTTGAGCTCCTTGTCCTAATGTTGTCAGATCTGTTGTCTGAGCATTGGTGTTGGCTGTGAATGATGATGCACTGGCACCTGTCAATCCTCCTCCTGTTGCTCCAGCCCCAAGTTGAGGAGGAGATGGAGGGCCAGATGCTTGATATTGTTGGTTGGCAATTGCCAATGCTTGTGTGATTCCAATCAAGGATGCTGATGCAATGGCAGCAATACCAGCTGGTGATGGAGGAGGGCCAAACTGAGCAATCCCTTTCACAATGGCTGATGCTGTATCAATACCAACCTGTGCCAATCTCAGAGCCTTCTCTCTGTTGAATTGTGCCTTCTTAATTTTCTCCTCTTGCTCATATGCCTTGAGCTGAACATTGTACTTTTGCTCTGCGAATTTCTGCTCAATGGCTGTTCTCTGATCAGCTGTCAATCCTTCTTGATTGAGCTGAGCCTGGAGATTAGCATCAAGATTGGCAAGATCCTCATCTCTGTTCTTTTGCAATGAATTGAGTCTTGCTTGATCAATTTCATTGACAAGATCATTCACTTGCTTGAGTCCATCCAATCCTTTCTGAGCTCCTTCAATTACACTTGTGATTCCTTTGAGCTGTTCCTCTCTTGCTTTCCTCTCTTGCTCCTTGATATATTCATTTTTCTTGTCAGTGATTTCTTTCTCCTTATCAGCAAGATCATTGGCAAGTTTTATCCTTGCAATATGGGCCTCACCTTCTGTGATGATGCCAGCTTTCAAAGCCTCCTCAACATCTTTGAGTTGTTCTTGATTACTTTCAACAGCTTGCAATCTCTCATTCTCAAATTCATCAGCAATCAAAAGATTAAATTTCTTTCTCAATTCAATCTTTTTAGCTTCTTGCTCTGCCTGTTTTGCAAGCTCCTCCGCTGCAAATTTATCTCTGATCTTTTGTTGCTCTTGCAAGAGAGCTGTCTCAGCAACAGTGACAATTGCTTTCTCTTGAGCTGTCAATTTATCCAAAGCATTTGTTCTCAGCTTGGCAAGATCATCCTCATATTTTTTACGAGAAATTTTACCATTCTCAAATTGCTTATTCAAGGCCGCTGTCTCATCTTTTATCCTCTCATCAAGGAAATCTCTCTTGAACTTTTCAAAGTTCTGTTGAGCTTGTTTCAATTCCTTCTCTTGACCATCAGCTGAGACTTGTAATACCAAAGCATTGTATTGGTCCTGGAGCTTAATCTGATCCTCGAATCTTGCCCTCAAGATATCAATCAATTCCTTTCTCTGTTGCTTAGCTTTATCAGCTCTTTCCTTGGCAAGTTTTGCCGCTTGTTCATTTGATTTCCTTTCCTCCTCAAGAGCCTTGTCTCTGTTTGCTTTGACATCATCCTGAGCTTGTTTCTGTATCTGTACATTCAACAAATTCAATTGATGCACAGTCTCATTCTGTTGTTTTTGTAGCTCAACATGCTTGTCATATGCTGCCTTGGTCTCATCATTTATATCTCCCCAATCATCTCTATATAATTTTTCATAAATTCTGTATTCATTATTTGCTGCATCTGCAAGCTCTTTTGCTTTTTTCTCCAATCCTTGTCTTTGAATCTCCAGGATCTGTGCTTGACTTTTGCCTTGCAATTCTGCTCTTGCTTGAGCCAGCTCTGATTCTCTTTCAATTCCAAGAATTGATGCATCCAATGCTGCTTGTCTTGCCTCTGCCGCTGCCTTCAATTCCTTCTCTGATGAGATCCAATCTCCTAACTTTGACAATAAAGTACCAACAACAACAACAAGAGCTCCAATTCCTGTTGCTATAATTGCTCCTTTAAGCAATTTAAAACCAATAGATGTCTGATTAATAGCTCCTCCAAATAACTTTGTCACAGCTGTTGCTGCAATTGTTGAGGCGTTGTTAGCTTTCTGAAATACTGAATTCTGGAGAATACTCTTGCCAAGTCCTTTCTCTTGCAAGTTCCTCAATTGTAGCATTAAAATTGAATCCTTTTGCAATTTGTTTGCAATAGTCTGAACAGCATTAACCAATCCTTGAGCTGCCTGGAGCCTCACCATTGTTTCTGTCAAGGCTGTTGATTCCACACCTGTCAAGGCAATGGCTGATTGCACTCCCTGGAATGCAGCTGCTCCTGTCTCAATTCCAGCAAGAGCTGTGTCCAGCTTCACTGTATCTGATGCAAGGGCCGTTGTTGCTGCTCTCAGATCACCAATGGTGTCCTTTAGCTCACCAGCATTCTGAATGGCTTGTTGACCAACAGGTGATGTCTGACCAGCTTGTGCTGCCAAGGTTTGATATTCCTTCATCAACTTTGTCATGTCTCTCATGCTCAAGCCTCCAGCTTCCAATCTTTCATTGAGCTCCTGGAGCTTGGCCTCGAATTGGTCCATTCCTCCCTGTTGAGAGGCTGTTGTCTGAGTCTCTTTGAGATCTTTGTTCAAAGACTGAACAGCCTGGTCAAAGTTCTGAACATCCTGGACAGAGTTGCCTGTGTCAACTCTCAGTGTGAATACCGCTTGCTTATCTGCCATTATTCAAAAGGTGGTGGTGTTGGTTTAGGTTCAAATGAGCTTAATGGAATATCTAATAAATAAGCATATTGAGTTGGTACAATATCTGTCTCATCTTGCTCGCTTAAGAATAAAAAATATACATCATTAATATCTTGTACAAAATTAAAGAATGTATCTGCATCAAAAAATACTCCTTGTAAATCTTGAGCTTGTTGATTTGTTACTATTCGTCCTTCCATTATACTTGTCTTCCTAAAGTTGTTTGAAATGCTTGTACTGCTGTGTAATAATTCTGCATTTCTGTATTTGTCAAACCATCTCCAATATAGAAAAATGCTATTTCTCTATTATTATAAAAAGTTGCACCAGTACCCGTATTTGAAGCACCAATATAAGCTTTTAATGTTGATGTTGCATTTGAATTGGTAATACCGGTGTTTGTTGTTGTATTTCTATTATATCTAATAACATTTGACGCTGTTCTTGAACCTTGATTAAACCCCCTTGAATCTAAAACAGATGTGCCAAAAAAACCACCGCTATCATTTAAATAACAATAGAAATTATTATCAGTGTATCTTTCAAATAATTCAAAAAGACCTGTTATTGAAGCTGGTCTAATTCCATGCGCACCAGTATTAGCTACATTTGTTCTTGAATAAACACCCATACTTGCACTATTTTGAGCAATGTTACCTGTTGTAGCCAATTTTGTATCAGCATAAGTTGCACCATTAGGAGTCATGCCCGTACTTGAATGAGTCCATCCAACTGCATAAGTCAACCTAAACGCAGCGTCTAAATCTCTTGGGTCTTTTAAATTAAACTTATGGGTTGAAGCCGTACCACCTACAATAGGATATATAGCCTTCATTTTTGTCCAAATAGAATAACCTTTCAAGTCAACTACTAATTGATTAATAGCACTTTGTTGAGTAGGGTCTGTAATTGCAGCTGCTGTTATGAATGCTTGGGCATCGGGGTCAACTGCTCCTCCTGATGCTGATCTGGCCAAGATGCCATGTGTTGCTAAAAACATACTATTTCCGTAACCTATCATAATACTAAACAAACTGATCCTGATGTTAATTTAACACCACTAAATTTCTGTCCATCTGTTGGCCTGATGATTGCTCCAGCTTTGACAGCTGTTCCTGTTGCTGCAATATAGCTTGATTTCACATCAACTCCTCCAATCTTGATGGCGTTGAATACTGTGTCCTCAAGCACCACAATGGCATCATGCAAAGTAGTTTTTTCAGTTGTATTGTTAACAATGAATGTTCCTTGATTCGCTACTAATATCTCACTAACTGTACTCATTTTATTTTTGTTTTACGTTGTTATATCACCAGCAAGAGCCCACTCATTTGATCCTATCTTGATCAAGGAGGCCTCTGCATATTGTGCTGAAAGTTTTGTCTTGCCACCAGAGGATCTCAATGTTACTCCTCCTGATGTTGTCACTGTTGTCTGACCAGCTCCATATTGAATCAACAAGATCTGTGTTCCTATTGGAAAGTTCACTGATGATTCAGCTGGCACTCTCAAGTCATTGGCTCCAGCATTTGTCAACTTAAGCAACTTGCCAGCATCACTGAGTTGCAATGTTGTCAAGGCAGCTGTGTACTCAACAATGTTCAGAGCATAGGTCTTGATGGCCTCTCTGATCTGAGCTCCTGTCATTTTTCTTGAGACATACACCCCAGCTGAGACATATTGCTCAATTTCAATGATGTCATTATCAGCAAATGTGCTGGTTGCTAAGGATGTTAAATCTTGAATTTTTACTCCCATTATGCTTGAATTTCTCTGATGGTGCCATCCTGTGTGATCCTTATTTCATCATCCTGTGTGAATCTTGTCTCAGGATCAGTATATGGATCATATGGAGGCACAACCGTTGTTGTTTGTATTCCCTCTCCTTGTATTATGCGAATTAGTTCTATTTGTGTACTGGTGTTTTTTCCACTGTCATAATCACTAACTTTCTGCAATCTGTACACAACACCATCAATATTGATTAAGTTTCTGAAATCAAGAGAATTGATGTGCTCTGGTGCAAGCATAGCATATGCTCCTAATTGCTTGCCATATCTGCTCACAAGTTCCTTGATGAATCTCTCATGATACATGTACAGGTTGTTAGTTGTGTACACTGATGTGGACCAGAATACATAATCAGGCACTCCAAAATTAAAGTCAAAGGAAGGTGAATCAAGAGAATCAAGATGGCCCACATATGGATATGATGTCTCATTGCTGTCAACACCATTCTCATCCCTGTGTTCCCACACTCCAGATCTCAAGCCACCAAGTTGCACAATAAATGGCTTGCCTTTTTTCTTTTCAACTAAGCTGGTGCCATCCTCATTGAATTTCACCTGGAATGTTCTCGGTACAATCAGATCAGTGAATGATGATGGTGAATCCTCTGGTATCCTTGCCAACAACTTTTGGCTGAATGGCACCTTGAATTCTGTATCATCCACAGCAAATTGACTCTGAGATTGGACCAAGAATTGACCATATTGTTTCTGAACATCATCAGTATATCTTGTATTCCAATAGTCATCATCCTCCTCAAAATTAAACTTGTAATTCTTAGAACTAAAATTGATTGTCGGTGTTACTGTGATATCCTTGCTCCTATCAATCAGATGGCTCCAATCAAGAGCATCTCCAGATGAGTTGTAAAAATCAGCCAATGGCTCAATCTCCAGGAAGGAAGGTGATGCCGTTGCTGGTTTCACATACAGATTGAATGCTGTGATCAATCCCTTAAAAAACACATCACATGTCATGTCTGGCAAGAATGCACTCAGCTCAACTGTACCTCCAGCACTCAAGGTCTGAGTATCTCTTGTGATGTTCAGATCAGCTGTGTTGCTCACAATCTCTGTTGTGATTCCTTGCAATCCTGTTGCTCCTCCAATCACTTGTGGCTCAATCAACTGATATGCAAGTCTGAATGTCAATGTATCATTGATCAGCATGTTGATCTGCCTTGAGTAATCAAAAGTATATGTCAAAGAATATCCTGATGAGTTGCCCTCCAAAACTCCCTCATAAATCAAATCAGCTGATATAGCAATATTATTCTTGAATATTATCAATTGTACTTTATAATTGCCATACATCACTGTGCCTCCTGTTGTCCAGGTGATGTCATGATCACCAACATAATTGACTGTGAACAATCCCTCTGTGGCTGAAACAAATTGCAATGGAGCTGTTGTCTGAATCTGTCCAAGATTATCCTGGTTGACTGATCCATCATAATCATCAAATAAAGTGAGATCATTTAGAAACCAAACTCCAGAGCCATAGTTCTGTGTTGTTCCTGTGATCACTGTGCCTCCAGCATTATTCTGCTCTGTTGTGAATGAGCTGTCATTGTTGCTCTGTGATGCATCAATGGTTGGGAGATCCCCTCCAGGATATGCAAGCAATAATCTCTTGAATCTTTGACTCTCAAGAAATTCACTTGACCATTTAATCCCAGCATATGCAAAGGCCTTCTCAAGGATCTCATAAACAAATACCTGAGGAGGAATATGCTCAACACCAAACGTGGATGGCGTTGGCCTTGTGTACCCGTAATCAATCAAGCCGTAGTAATAACCTCGGCCATCCCAGTCTGGTGAATTGTACACATATGCCGGAGAGCCATTGATCTCAATCAATCCACTCCATGAATTCTGTTGATTGGCCAATGTCATTGCATGGTTGTATTCACTCCATCCAAGCTCATTAACTTTGATCTTGGCAAGCCTGGAGATGTAGTCAATGGTGTCACTCACAAGAGTCACATCAAATGACCAAACTCCATTGTTGAGCTTGCACTCCATCAACTGAGCAACTCCATTGAACTCAAGCAATCCATTCTGATAATATCTTGCTGTGGCCTTGATGCTTGGATCAAAGTCAATGAAATCACTCTGATCATCAGAGATCTTATCAATGGTTGATAAGGTGAATACAGAGAGCATCAGCTCATAATTTCTCCTGGTGCCAGGCAAGGTGATTGTCTTTGACTTATTGCCCTTCCTTGCACTCAGATCTTTGATGTCACTGATATTGAATGTCAATGGAAAAGGAATGCTCTGATCTAAGTCAACAAGCCTGTCATTTATGAATAATTCTCCAGCCATTTAATTCAATTGTGATGTGTATGTATATGTTCTTTCCAAAGTGATCTGCTCTTGAATCAAGCCATCTCTCCTCCTTGTCTTGAATTGATATGAGCTGTTTGTGATGTTCACTGGCTCGAACTCTGTACCATTCTCTTGCTCAAGATACACAACAGGTGATTCATACAAGTTCCTGACAAGCCATTGCTGTACCTCTTGACTGATCCAATCACTGTTGAGAATCAGCTGATCTGTTGCCCTCTTGGCAAAGGTAACTCTCTCACCTTGATATGTGGGATAAATATATGATGTATTGTCCCAGACTCCTCTCTCTCTCTGATATCCAAAGCTCTCAACATTGGTTGAATCAACAGATACCAAGCTGAATGTGAATGAATCCCACATGCCGAACTTGTTCAGCCAGTGTAATCTCTTGGTATCATATCTGTGACATTCAAGATCAATATCAATTCTGAATGCCTCTGATGCTCCAGAATATGCACCCCCTCCTGTTGGCCTTGCCTCAATTGTGTAATATGCAGCCGCATCAAAGTTACCCTGTGTTATGCTTGTGTTGGCAATGATGGTTGATGGTGATGCATCAAACACAATGAAATTGCTCAAGGTAACTGAGACAAGATCTGTTGCAATCTGAGATCCTGAGCTGTTGTATATTCTGACTCTGAGATTCATCCCTGTGTCATCACAGATGATTCCCAAGAATATTCTCTCAGCAAGGCCACAATAATATCTCTTGGCTCTTGGCCATGATGTCATGAACAATATTGGAGAGACATTGCTGTTGGTATCTGCATTATAATTCAGATAATCAAAGTCAATCCATTCTTGATTCCTAAATGCTCCATTGAATGCATACAATGTTGCACTTGTATCACTGGCTTGAGTTGTCGGAGTTGCTCCATATTTCTCATATACAATGATGTAATATTCATTTATGGCTGAATCATAGAATGTTGTCAATGTGCCATCCACAATCAAAGGGCTTGACAATGTTGATGACAAGATACCAGAACAATCAAACTTGCTCAAGGTGTTGAATTGTCTGAACACCTGGTGTGTTGAATGCAATGATCCATTCACATATACCTCAATAATGAATGAGAAATTAGGTTGACCTGTCTCATCTGATGAGAATGTGAACATCAAAGGATTGCCAGCTGAGCTGTATTTCTGTGGCTCATCGTATATTGTTACTGCCATGTTTTTGTGTTTTTAGTGAATGTGATATCAAAGAGCAATCCTGTCACTGTTGCCAGATCAGAGGCAATTCTCTCAAGATAATCATCAGTGATTGTGCTTGTTGTTATGTTCCTTGGTCTGAGCCCTGATGTTGTTTTCATATGGCTTGCTATTGCATAGGCCTGTGACATCTCCATGCCCTTCCATTGCTGGATGGCTCTTGCATGATTCGAGCTCACTCCAGGATATTGGAATGAATATGGAGTATCATATAAACTCTTGCCAACAGGATTGAGACCCTCATCAATGAACTTGTAATAATCATCAGCCTGAATCTCAAAGCTCAACTGACCTGTTGGAAAGTAAACAACTGACTGAGCCAATGCCCCTGTGTTTCTTGCCTTGCCGGAGATTGTCTCTCTCAGATCCTCTGTGACCTTGTTGGCAAGATCAAGAATGAATCTCTCATATGCATTTGCTGGCTGAGATCCATCACTCTCAGAGACACCAAACTGGTCAAGAAAGTCAAATTCATCAGCCATGCTCTTTGTTTAATATGCGTTTTTGTTCATCAGCAATTTTAAAGTAATTCATCCAGAACAATGTTTTCACATATGGCTGTCTTGTAATTGCTTCCACACTGCATCCCATCTCTCTTGATAATCTATGAATGATTCCTGTCCAGAGATACCATTCTGAATCCTTAACTCTTGCTCCAGAATCATCCTCTCCATCATCATCCTCGCTGTCTGTATTCCCAAAATAGCGAGCCTCCGCTTGTCTAAGCTGTCCAAAAAAAAAGCGTAGAAATTCAAGAACTCATCACCAGGGAAATGCTCTCTGAATATCAGATACCTCTTTTCATTAGGATTGAGCACTCTGCCTCTCTCATCCTCCTGGCAATACTCCATGCCATCCTCAACATACATGATTGACAATGGAGCCCATGGATCAGCACTGATATCCTCAATCAGTTTCAAGTCAATGATCTGACCTGTTGTGACATGGGCAAAGTTTTTCTCAAGCCTGTACTTTTGGCCCTGGATCTCAATGACTTCCTCTGGCTCTTTCTGTTGGTATTGGCTGATGATTGTGAATATATGCTTGCTGGCCTCCATGATTGAATCAGGAACAGCCTTCTTGACTTTGTTCACTGGCAACCTTGAGAATATGCTCACAACTTGACAATGGAATTCAAGTATCTCTGTAAGTGACCTCTCGTTAATGGTTGATAGTGTGTCACTTATCATCATCCATTTGTACATCATATCAGCTCCACATTCCTTGATGGTTGCTGGTAGTTTTATGTTGAAATCTTTCATGCTCTGATCACTTGATATCTGCCTTTGTTTTGTTGTGTTTTGCGACAATGCCATGCAAGAGCCAAGCTCACCACACCATCATCATGCAATCCAATTGGAGCTGAGTATTGCACAGCCCTGGTATTCACGTTGTAAATATAGGTAAAATTCTCAAGCTCGTCAACCAACCAATCAACATCTTGCAAGGAGATCTCTCTCTGCTCAAATGCCATGGCAAGATCCTCAATGATGATTGGCTTGCTCTTGGATGTTGTTGTGAATGGCACAATCAGATTGCGACATTTGTCTCTGAGCATCTCATGGAATACATCTCCTTGGTTGTTGATCTCAATCAGTGTTGTTGCTCTGTGCCTATTGATGACATCAGCAACTGAGTCAATGATCTTGGTCCACTCCTGGTGCCTCCATCTGTTGACATAGACCTGTTGACCATCCTCATCCAATATATTGAGCACAGTGTAGTCATCAGCTCGGCCAATGTCCAAGCCAGCATATGCCTTGTCTCCTGGAGATATTGGCTTGATGCAATCTCTGATGTTCTTGAATAAACCAGAGCCATTGTCCAGGAACTCTGCCAGATACTCCTGTCTGAATATGTGATCAGGAAGGGATCTCTTTCTCTCATCCAATTCTCTTGGATCAATCATGGGATTGTCATATGAGGAGTAATGGAAATATGCATACCTCTCATCATAGTTGTGTTGCATACAGATCCTGTGGAAATGATTCTTTCCCTTTGGTGTTGATATGAATATCACCTTCTTGCCCTTGACCATAACTGTTGCACTGAGCACCTCATCCCACAGCTCTTGCCGGGTGAATGCCATCTCATCCACAACCATATAATCAAAGGTATTTCCTCTGATGTTGTCTGGTCTCTCTCCAGAAAAGAACTCAATGGATGATCCAAAGACTGTGACAATCAGATCAGACTTGTTGAATGTGAACAGGCCACTCCTTGTGACTGCTCTCTCCAGCTCTGAAAATACTTTCTTGCCTTGCTTGTACACTGGTGTGATCCAGGCAATCTTGCATCCTTTGTCATTGATGGCCCAGTACAAAAGCTGGTTGATTCCAAGCAAGGTCTTGCCGAACTGCCTGCCAATGTTCAGAGCATAGTATTTCTCATGCCCATGGTTGATGGCATCATGGATCTCTCTCTGTGTTTTGTGAGGCTTGTACCCTTTGACTGTTGTCATTAAACAAAGTTAAGAAAAAAACCCGCTAAGTGTGGGCGACCAGGGATTCCCTAATCCATTAACCATAGCGGGTGTATTAAATCGAATCACTCGATTCATTGAAAGTCGGATTTCAAATCAAAGATAAGTAATTTTATTCAAAATCAAACTTCTCAACATTCCTGGTCTCAACTTGTTGCCTGTCATGCATACCAAGAGCATTCTTTGCGTAGAAAATTCCCTTGCCCTCATTGGCAACAATGTCCTTTGCTAATCCTTTAAAGAGCTCATCAATTGTTTTTATAGTGTTCGATAATGGATGACTTTCATCATTCATTGCATCATACCAGTTTGTTCTTTTGTAAAAATCAAAATGTTCTCTTCTCAGGTAGTGATTCAAAAAGTATGATATTGTTGGGATATGTCTCTCAGCAACTTTTTTCACTCCAGAATTTGTTGCAACTTCTTTTGTTGATGCAATACAAAAATCACAATAGCCAAAAGCCTTGGATAATAGATCATCCTTATCAATATTTCTATATTGATTAGACATAATTATTTATTATTATATAAGTGTGTTCTATTTGCAATATTTAATGTAAAACGTATATGGCACAACTTTGAGCTTTGCAAGTATCCAGATCAATGCTCTGTATTTCTTGAAATCGTATTTATCAAAGTTCTTTCTGTCCAGCTTTCTGATGGAGATCAGTTTCATGACTCTCTGCTCAATGGCTCCCAGTTTGGTTGTGTCGAATGTTGATGGCTGATTGAATATGGCAAGAGCCTCCTCTTTCTTGAGCTTGCCACTTCTCACCTGTGCTGAGAGATAAACAATTCTTTTATCAATTCCGAACTTTACAGGCAATAGATATGATCCAACAAACTCAGTGTAAACATTCTCACAATGCTTGCCTCCATAATCTTGCCAGTTGATGAATCTTTTCATCTCCTCCTCCATTGACTCACGATCCCACTTGTAATGGAATGGCCTCACATTTTTGATGCCCATCAGAGCATAGAACAATTGGTCCTTGAATGTGAATAATGGATAGTTATGAAGCTCAAGGCCACTGTACTTGTTGTAAACTGATCGGATGTATTTTGCATCCATGTATGTCCATCCCTTTGGAGTTGATCCCTCTGTTCTGAAATCATGGCCATTGAGAATGTACTTGATGCCATACTTGTGAGCTGTGTCATACATCAGCTTGGTCATTGCAATGTCATTTGGTATATCTGCATCAGGAAGGCCGGCCCACAAGAATGCATCATTGAGCCTGTCATACTCAGACTTGTTGACTTGGTATGTGATACAATCAACTCCGAGTTTTTGGATCAATTGACTCATGTTGTGGATTGCCTCTGGAGCATTCCAGTTGTTGTCAAAGTGAATGACCAAGGGCTTGAGATTCCAATACTTGACCGCTGCATATAGCAAGGTTGATGAGTCTACTCCTCCAGAGATTCCCATGATGCAATTGTACTTGCTCTTTCTGCCTCTCCATTTGATGGCATCAAGGAGATTGTCCAGGGCACCAGGTCCTGATGCTTGTCTCTCCAGCTCATCATGTAGATCACAGTATTCACATTGATGCTCTCCTATCTCTGCAAAAGAGTCATTAAATAAACAGCGTTGACATTCTTTCATAGTTCACAAATGTATGATAAATTTTTGATACTTCTTTATTGCTGAAATCTTTCAGAGCATATTCAAGCATGATGTTGCTGCATATATCATCCACTGAATACCAAGGAATTGATGCTGGCAGATCACCATTGTATATTGACCTCCTTCCCATGAGTCCCATCTCAATGTTGGTATTAGGGCAACCATCATGAGGAGTCAATCTGAGATTGAGAAAGCATTGAGAATACACACTGACAAGCTCCTCTCTTGAGAATGTATCATGTCCAGCTCTGATGATTGGAATGTCAATCCTTTCTTTGATCTCGTTGATCAGTTGTTGACCATAGAACTCTGGGCTGTTGCCAGAATACCAGAATATTTTCTCTCCATTTGGAACACAGGGCCACATATCAGGATCCACAGCATTGAATGGATAAACTATTGCATCCACTCCCTTGCTCTCCAGTGTATCACATACCTTGTGAGATACAGCAATGTTGACAGCTGTGTTGATGGTATCAAGCCAGTCCTCTCTGAGATCCAGGGCATCTGAGCCAAACCAGACAATTGTGGCTCCTCCAATGTGCTTGGAAAGGAGATTGAAATCCTCCTCTCTGTACATTCCCATGAATATTGCTGGAAATAAAAAGTTGCTATATGGCACAAGGTTGTATTTCTTAATCAGTCCTTGATCAAGTCCAGCAAGAGACTCTGAGATATGTGCCTGATTCATAAGGTGAATATCTCCTCAAAATTATTTTTCAACAACTCATTGTTCATATGTGTTGACTTGAGAGCTCCATCCCAGTGATCAGAAAACTTGTGCTTGTTGCTCCATTTGTTTGTGCTGATGGAGAGGAGTCTGATATCTTTCTCCTCATCCTTGATGACAGCAAGATTGTCAATGAGTCTGATGGCCTTGAGATACATGGACCAGTCAAGTCCTGATGAGAGTCTTGGATCGAATGGTGCCCAGTTCATGCCAGCAAGCATATCAGATCTGAGCACTCTGCCAATGCCAATTGGCTCATATTGACGTTGCCCTTTGAGATATCCTGGCCAATGGACCAGCCTCACCTCATCAGACACATCAGCAAAGTGACAACCAAGCATTCCAATGAATGCAAAGTCATTGATGGCATCAGCCACAAGCTCAAGGTAATCATCAGAACACCAGTCAGAGGAGCCCATGAATATGACTCCATCAGGATTGTAACTCTTGCAAGCCATGAATCCAGAATTCCACTTGTTGCCAAGAGGATCATTGCTCATTGGTATAAACTCAATGTTGAATTCCTCTGCTATTTGCATAGCTTCTCTCTCATGGCCGATAATTATCGGAATGACACCTTGCCTTATCAATCTGGAGATTGTTAGTCTGACAAGAGGAAATCTGCCAAAAACAGGTATTGGTGCACAAAGTTTCATGAGAGGGATTTGATTAGGTCTTGCTTAGTTGATGTTGATGGCATGGTGATGCCTCTCCTCTTGGCCTCTGCCTTGAGTTGATTGAAGGTCATGGCTGTGATTGACTCTTGCTTGACTCCAATGAAATGAATTTTAGGGCTCTTTGGTGCCATCTCAGTCAGATAGTAGTTGCTGAGTTTCTGCATTGCATTCCTGATGCATGTTGCACAGCCAATGTTCAGTGTACCATATCCAGCAAACTTGTACCATTGTGCCAGCTCTCTCTTGAGAGGACCATCAAGAGCAAAGGATCTTGTCTTGATATATCTGTCCACTTGTGTCTGGAGCTCGTTACTTATTTTCATATATCAAGATTAAGTCACTGATGAGATAAGAGAGGAAGCCAAGGGCACAAAGCCTCCATTCATACATGGAGAAAATGGCCACTGTTGTCCAGAATGACATGCAGCTCTGACAATTAAATGGCTTGATGTTCGGCATTGAGAAACTCTGGAGAGCCCTGGCAATGCCCACTGATAAGAGAGGAATTATGTATATCATATTTGAATTTATTTATTGCTTTGTTTATGGTATCCAGATTGATTCCTGTGAGTCCTTTGATTTCTCGGTAAGTCATTCCCATGAGTCTCATCTTGGTGATCTCTTTGCAGAACAACTCCTCATCATTGTCAGGAGATTGCTCAAGGTAAGCATCCAGGATCTGTTGGTATTGAGTCTCATTGTACACATCCTCCTCTGCTATTTTGTCGAATCCATCTGGGATGGGCACAGATCCTCTGTACAATTGGTTAAACTTTGATTCTTTCCAGTTGTATTGGTTGTATGCCCACCTTGCGAATACACGAGGGAGATCTTGCTCTTTAATGTCGAGCTTTGCCAATAGCAAAAAGACATGCGGGACAAGGTCATGGTGAAGGATATTTCCTCCAGTGATCTTGTATGCGATGAGATAAGCCTTTTTTTTCCAGAATTCCACATCACTAAGTTATTGCTTTTTAAGATACCATGAAAACCAGAGTTGATAAAACTCATCATTTACATTCTTGCCGGTGAGGAATCTGTGGATCTTGGATGGATTGACACCAAGGTCCTCGGCCATGTGAACAGCCTTGTATCTCCTGGAAAGCCTGGAGAGAGTTTCTCTGACCATCCAGTCCTTGATACTCTCTCCATCCTTAATGGCAACTAAAAAATGCCTTGCACTTTCCATGCTTCCAGTGTGTTAAAATATTTAACTTCTCCTTGTGGGCTTGTCCATTGTCTTCCTTTGAGATTGAATGATACAGTGATCTCCTCACCAACTCCAAATGGATCAATCATATCTGTTCTGTCATTGACCAGCTCAAAGCTGATGAATTGCTCATATTTGTCCTCATTTGTTTTGATTGTGAATGATCTTGTTGAGAATTTCTCAGATCTCTGTTGTGTTTGTCCTTTGACATGCAAGATGCCTTTTACTTCATTGTTCATACTATTTACTTATTATTTAATTGTTGCATATATTGTGAATAATATTCTGATGCATCTCTCAATCTGGAGAGCATCATCTCCTCCATCATCTCATCTCTCTCATATTGTACCACAGTGATTCTCTTGGTTGGATCAATGTGAGACACCTTGTGAATATCTCTATTGTCCCAGTCACTCAAGAGCTCATCATCTGTGTCAATCATGCAAAAGATCACAAATGCTCTTGGCTTGTTGAACAGGTGCATATATCCTCTCACTTGCCATTCATAGGAATCAGCATCCTCTGGCAAGGGTGGAAAGGTCTCAAGGCTCCAGGATGTTTTGATGTCAATGATGGAATCATCAGTGATGATATCTGGATGTCCTGAGAGATATCCTTGAGTCTCTCTCAATTGATTCTTGACAAAGTTGCTACCAAACCAAACTGAATTGACCAGAGCAATGGATTCCATTTCATACTCTGTGCCCTTTCTCATTTGCTTGGTCTCAATCTTGCTGCTGTAACCATAGAAATTCTCCTTGGCCAATTGCTTGATGTAGCTCTTGGCTGTCTCTGATAAGCTCTCAGACTTGTTCCTTGGATTGGTCATGAGCTTTGCTAATGATGAACATCTGAATATCATAACTGAGCCTCCTGTTCTGGTGTTAGTTTATAAGTTTTTTTCAATTGCTCTATTGTAAATTTACCCTTTTGAATAGCATTTAAAGCATCTTGAAATCTCTCATCATTGATTGATGGCAGCTCTTTATTAGTTTTACTCACCTCATTGCCATCATCATCCACAGCTTGCAAGGCCAGGATTGCCTGTAATGTTGCCCTACGATAGTAAGTTGTTGCACTGATCATCTTTTGTGGATCTGTAATCAATGGCAATGACAACCATGATTCAATCATCTGACCAGAATCAATGTCAATGATCTGAGTCACAAGCACTGTGTCATGGATTG
>JACCDO011185962.1_pt1 | contig 32786 bp, 23 predicted proteins | sample 7446101 | NCBI WGS metagenome assembly JACCDO01 (sample SAMN15323440, study PRJNA562643) | freshwater metagenome | isolation source: river surface water | place: USA:Blue River Watershed | collected 2017-08-16 | reverse complement strand
TACTTCACAGTTAAATTACAGACTCAGCTTCAGATAGATGCAGGGGCAGTAACTACGGTAGTATGCAGTGGGGGCAGTGTTCCATGTGTCTACCTGGGGCAAGTAGATGATGGATATATAGCGCTAAAGCCTAGCTCTTTGTATATATACCAGGAGTTATTACATCCAATTAGTGTAGACGGAAATGAAATACTAGACTTTGACATACAAGGAGTTATAGGGCATTCTGGCTCAACTGCTGGCGGAGATGTAACTGCGGTTATAGGGTCAGCCCTACCTTATACAGAGCCTCTAGATAAGTACTCCAGTGTACCAGACGATTCTGAGGTAGTAACAATAACATCCAGAGGACCCCACATAAAGGTTGTACAATAATGATGAGAGACATTTACAGCATACCGATAAAAGGTAACGTTAGAATATCCGTAACTAGAGGACATGAGACACTAAGGGTTCTAGATAACCATAACTCAGTAATAGTAGACATACTAAGAAGCATAATAGCTCAACTTGTACCAAAAGGCACTAGCTCAAGTTCTATAATAACTAGCCCGGATAGGCCTAACATATCAATAGGCATAGCCAATGGCCCAGATAATAGAAATACTCTAGCGTACATACGGTTAGGGTATTCACTTACAGGAGAACCTGTAGCAGCAGCTACTACGCTAGATACAGCTATGTCTAACTCAGCATTCGATACTATAAAAGTATCAGGGTGCGCGTGTACAGACACTAGTATAACGATAACTGCATCAAAGAGCATAGATGCAGCAGACTCTCTAAAATACTACACAGAAGTAGGATTATTTACACCGGGAGAGCTAAACTTAAGCGTACCAGATTCACCAACAACAACAGGTATGCGCATGATGGCGCACCAGGTTCATTCAGCTATACGAGCCCCAGAAGGAGCAGTAGTGGAGTATGAATGGACTTTATTATTCCAGGAGTAATAAATGAAGAATGTTCCTATAACAGATATAAGCTATATAACAAACGGCTCAGCTATATCTGCTGACGTGCTAAACGGCCCTTCAGTAGGTCTAATGCAGAACGTTACTGCTATAGCACTAGCAGCAGAAACATTCTCAGAGGAGATATTGACAACCTCAAACTTAGCTGCTTCACTTGTCATAGATAGCAGCATAGACACTGCTGATTTACAAGGAAATATATCTCCAGGTATAATATCAGCGGTTATGGTAGAGCATGTCAACGGATCTAATTACACTGACAAATTCTATGCGATTAAATTAGATGGTAGAGCAGATTCCTCAACTGGTAGCTCTCAAATAGAGATATATTCAGGCACAGAAAATAAGGCTAGATATGTTATAAAAAGCTCTCAGGTTTCTTCCTACTACTCTGGATATAGTAATATCCAAAAGTCTAGGATGCTAAAAAATAACGGGGACTCATTAGCACTAAAGATAGCCAGGCAAAACACAGCTACTTCTACTGGGCTAAACACAGTAGCCCAGCCCTCGTCACTTAACGTGTTTACAAATAGCGGGACAGGTAATGCAGATATACTATACACAGCAGCAACTCAGTCTGGTATATCGTTGTGTAAGTTACCTATATTAGATAGGGTAACCTTAGCTAGCACTATGACTATAGGTGACCTCAGGGGATACTTTAGCTCTGCTACTCAAAATCAGTATGTAATGTATTTCAACGTAGCTGGAGGAGTTACATTTAGGACTAATAACCAGGCCTCAGAGGTTGTTGCGGCTAGATTATATGTAACAGTGCCTGATCATTCAGACAAGTCAAAGATACTCACACTTAAGTTACGAAATGATGAAGCCGATGTAACTAGCTTTAGTCAGATAACAGACCTAACAGACATACATTGGTTTACTGTGGATACCGACCATGCTGGCGCTCCATGGGACTACACTAACGATAATGGCTCAGCTAAGACTATTAATATTTATTTTAAGCTAGATTCTGCCAGCTCGTATACGCAGATATATACATCAGAAGAATCAGCCTTTGTGCCAACTCAGAATTTACCTGATAACTATGTGTATATCCCGTTGGCAACAAAGGTGTCTAGCGGTATAAAGTTCATAGATAACATTGCTCCGGAGTTGCTAGTATCAGACACGCATTTTAGTGCTGCCAATAGCACAGCTTCTTCTAGCAAGCTGTTTGATATGGCTTATTTACGCAGTATAAATAACCAGGTTGTTCGAATAGCAAGCGTAGTGAAAACTGGGGAGACGTTTGGTAGAATAATATGTCCAGAGCAGATAGCTAGATACATAAGGCATTGCATTAGTTTGAGTGATACTGTGTATATTAAATTATTAAATCTAACAGTAGATACAATAAAGAAGCCCGCCCTTAATTCAGGAGTCGATCCAAGTACATTACAAATAATAAGGACTAGATCAGCAGTTGACGGCAATAATACATTCCCTGGTATATCAGTGTTCAGAGATAATTTAGGCTCTACTGCACCTATGTCAGTAGCTACCCCTGCTAGCGGTAGCAGAGCAGATATATTAGCCTTGGATCCATCTCCTTCTAATTTGTCTGCCTACAGCATTTCTAGCGCATTCACACTAGTGGCTTCTACAGGAGCAGAGATGACTAGCAATGGCAACATAGCTCTCCTAACATACGAACTAACCGATAACAATACCGCCAATATATCTCCTAAACCAGCTCCAGGCTCAGGAGCATCACAGATGAGCAGAAACATAGATATAACATCCAGCTATAAGTTAATAATTACTGCCGATGTTTTATTTAGTTTTAGCAACCTTAGTTAAGGCAGATATAACTTCAATAGATGCTCTCTTAGCCACTGGGCACTTATTAGTGTGCACAGCCTGAGCTATACGTGCAAGTGACCAGCTGTCTGTTATGTCTGTTTGGCTGGCTGGGCACCCATCTAGTACAGCGGCAACAGAAACTTCATCTTTAGTAGCTCTACCACTTCCAGCCATAAATTTTTTAACCTGAGTAGGTGTTGCGTCTTTTATATTAGTCACACCAGCTTGTATTAGCGTTAGTTTTATACACCCAAGAACTTCACCAAGTATAAATTCTTTGTGTATTGCATCGTATGCAGGGCTTTCAATAAAGCAGCACGCTACCCTTTTACCAAGTATTCCAGACAATAATCTAGAACTTATAAACAATAGTCTCTCGGCGCCCCTTAAACCTCCTGGCTGTATAGTAAATACCTCTTTAGACCCATCTGAGGATATAATTGATACACCAGTGCTAGACGCACTTGGATCTATCCCAACGTAATATTCCTGAGTTACCATATGAACGCCTCAATAACAATTGTAAAAAACATAGCTCTTACACAAGACGGTAAGTACAGCCTAAATGTCACTATACAGAACTCTACGAAAATTCAAAAAGAACTTTTCGTCCTTGAAAAGAGTAGCACCTCTGTAGATGCAGATAAGTATAATAGAGTTGCCTCAAGAAATGATATCTACAATCTAAAAAAATTTAGAACATCAAGCGATAAGGAATACCTATCAGCATCAATGGTATACATAACAGATAATATAGTTGACCTAGAGGTCTCTTGGCCGTATATTCTTCAATTGCTAAAAGATATAGTAGAATACCACAACACAGCTATACCAGACCTAATAGGAAAGGAAGAGGTTATAACAATACCATGAGTAAAGTAATAAGAAAGCTATATGTAGTTCCAGCTACATCAGAATGGGTTGGCGAGGTATCGCCTGCTGAAAACTCTTCTATACCAGAAATACTGCTTAACGAAGTATTCTATGACGGTGATTTGTCAGATATAGTATACTCTCAGCAGGAGTCAGAATCTGATCTAGTAGATTTAATAAAGTCAAAATACTTCACAGCAGCGCAATACATAAGGCCAGTACTTAGAGATGAGTTTGCTGACTTTACAACTAAAGCAGAACTCATAGCAAAAATGCTTGAATCAGTCCAGGCAATGCGCCAATTCAGAGCATCTTTCGATGATGACAGCAATTTACCGTACCCAGATACATATTCTAGATTAATGAACTTTGGAGATTCTTCAATCCTACCTGGGTTCATTCCGTACCGAGATACCGAGCTAGTTATACGAAGAAATGACTACGATTCTGTTGATTCTGCTATTCAATCTGTTATAGGTGCTCTATCTGATTATGGTAGAACTACTCAGTCAGATCTAACGAAACTACAGGCATCTATAGTTCCGATAAGCCCCTCTAGAAGCTCAGAGACTTCTAATTCTATGTTTCCAGGCGATCTATTTAAGCTACTAGTAAAGGGAGGCTCTGGTGTTATATCTAAAGTTCTGAGCGGCGTGTCTAGGTTTGGTCAGTCCAATGACATATACAAGGTGACCGGAGTCACACCAACAACAGTCGGGCAAACCGTAAGTGATGGAAAATCTAGTATTACTATAAACATAAACATCACACTGCCAAGTAATGTAACAGATAGCTCAACAGGAGAAGAAGAGGAAGTATGACTCAGACAAATCCTGTTACGCTAAGATTTAACAATAGGGCTGTTTTGGTTATTAAGTCACCAGAAGCCCCTACAGTACTACAAGAAGTAACTTATCAACAACTATCTCCAGGGCAGGATTACGGAACTGGGTATTCCGTAACATGCCTAGTGGAAGCTAACCCAGCTTTTTCTGGAATAGAGCAGTTGGCAGACACTGGGTGCTTTGTACACGCATATACCTCTTCCGGGTCTAGATTTGCTAGAGTAGCTTCATTAGCTGATATGGACTACCTAAGCCGCATGAATAATAACTCTGCTGAAGAAGGGCTAGAGTACAGGTCTAACACATTCACAATTATTTATAATGACCTTGACACCGCTATAGCATCTATGCCAGTTATACGCGATAGGGTTAACTCCCTTTATTCGGACAGGGCTAGGCTAATGTCTAGCTTCTTCTCTCCAGGGCAGCCAGTATATCTACCTCTATCTGATTCAAGCAAGTCAGTTCAGGAGCAGTATGTCGCTGACTTTAAGGATAAGAGAAGCGCTAGGGAGTCTATGGATTCTTCTGTAGCTGAAATACAGGCCAGCTACTCAGTTTCCAAAGAGAAAGAACTAGCATACAATAAGTTAAAATCTTGGTTAGACATAGTAGTAAGTAAATTAAACTTAGCTAGAAATAATATAAATAGCTTAACAACTAATGTAAACTCAGCATTCGGAACAGAAATTCTAAGTAGTCTAACAAGCAAGATATCTGGAATGGTTGATTCAAGCACAACTGCCACAAGGGCAGAGCTTGAGGCCATAGTAATTAGCATAACTGAAGCAATGACGTCTAGCATTATAAACTCTACGCCAGTATTTGTAGTGCCGTCTGAAAACCAAACATTGTCAGATTTTTTAACTGCATTTTACTTTGAATTTAATGGGCAATTAATAGGGCTAAACCAAACAGTTCTAGGGGCCTCAGCTTACTCTAGTAACTATCTCTCACAGCTAAAAGAAGCTAAGAAGGCTCAAGAAGCAGCGGTTGCCTCTGAGGCAGCCGCTTTAGCAAATATTACAAGGTATTGCCCAGATATAGACACTTCTTCATTATAGGAATAATTTTCTAATAAGGCTGATTGCTTCATCAGCTAGGTCATTCTGGAATAAGTTATCTTCTGAATATGCTGAATACAGCTTTACAGCCGTGGCTAACATTTCAGTAACTGTACTAATACTACAATCTGCCTTCAGTAAGTGCTTGTGAAGTTCATCTCTAGAATCAAATAACCCAAGCGACGCTATTATACCATCAGAGTTGAACCTAACACCCATACTATCTGACATTAATACTCCTACTGGAGTGGTGGGTCTTGTCTCCTTTGTTAGGGGGTATGACGCATATATATGGAACAAATCTACATCAGATTCAGCCATCATGTCATTGTGTGGAAAGTGGTATGGCTTACCGCTACTGGGTTTTTGCACGTGCGCAGCTCTACCGAACTGGCTAACTACTATTGACTGCATGCCATACAATGTGTACAGCCTCTCTGCTACTGTTAACACTATAGCTACACGCATCTTTAATATTTCCAGCAGGGACACATTGACTTCTTCTAATGGTCCAGATATGAATTTAACTTCTGGCGTATAGTCCTTACACGACACAATAAACTTCACCTGCTTGTTCTTCAGCCTAGAGACCAGCGAAGAGGGTGAGTTAGTAGCTAGAGTATGGCTTGCAGGATTTGAGTACCTGATCTTATTAAGAAGCGAAGCATCAATTTGACTAGATGGATCACCCAAGTCTGTAAACCAGAAACCACCTATTTTTAGAAATACGTCAAACACGCTATCAGAGAAATCAGGAACCTGCATTCTCTTGGCAGGCGTATTAGTGTCATAGTACCCAGAAGATTTAGAACTATAGGTATTATGCATGTGCCGCGTTACACCATCAAATGCTATTGTGCAGCGTATTATATCAGCTATGTTATCTACTTTATAAGTAGTTGTTGTTGAACATCTAACTTGGGCCAATGCTATTACTGCTGCAGGCAGCTCTATTCTAATTGGTTTGCACTCACCTGAGGTAACCACCTCGTGCGTAGCCATAACACAGGCATCGCGCCTTGGATGAATAATAGATGATGCTGCGTTCCCTCTAATCCTGTAAGTGTCTATAGGGTTCCTAGGAAATATACTCTCAGCAGCGTTATAGCTAAATCTCCAAGTTGTCATAAACCAGGCTGGGTCCTTGCCTTTTAAGGATTTCATAACCTTATTTAGCCTAGTCTCGGCTGACTTAGAGTAGTGGCTATCGTGCGCAACATGTGCGTACTGGCCATTAGTCAATATCAGGTAGCTAGGGAACTTGCTATTGTATTGACTTTTGTAGCTGTCAGATACTTCCTGCATGCGGCTATTCTGGTATATCTTCAGAGCTTGCGATCTGTCGGCGCTGTATTCGTCCAGTGTAACAGCATCCTTGGCCAGATTGAACTGATCCACTATATTGTCCATCTCAGTAGAGTGCATTTTCATTATAGTCTTTCTCAGTTTGCCAGGCTCATATAAGTACTTTAGCGTTGTCTCTATATCAGATGTTAGTAGCTCCAGTACGCCGGAATTTAACAAGCAGTCAGAGTTAACAATACCGCTTACGCTTACTCCAAATGCCGAAGCTATGCCAGTAATGTATTGCCCCTCAGTGTTATTGAAGCAAGGATAGTACACTAGCTTACCATCTACTATAGTGTAATGTATGTCTCTTGTTAGTAGGTCTACATCTGCTTGAGTTTTAGCTGGCACAGAAAGTGACTTCGCTATGTTAGTTGTATTCCACTCAGAGCCAATGCTACTTTCCTTGGTACTATTGCAGATAGCAAATACTGCCTCAACGCCTATAAGGTCTTCAAATGTCCATGCACCTGATGCTGCACTTGGATCACTTGGTAGTCTACTCACTGTTCCGCCAAGCTGAGCACTGGCTATTATGTGGGAGTTTAGCAATCTCATCTCCCGTATAACATTCGATGCATCCGTATAATTTACGGAAATACCTTTTCTGCAGTCTAACGCAACCCTGTCGTTATAAATAGCTATGCCAAACTGCTTACAAGGAAATACTCCAACAACTGAGCTATTAAATAACAGAGACTTGTACACAGCAAAGCTAACCTTTATATCATCAGCTGACCTATAGTATGACACAAACGAACTAAGGCCTGGATACTCAGGTATGTACCCATACAAGCTATTAGCCACAACTTTTCTCCAATGACATAAGCCCTGCCCAAGTACCCCAGCTGCTAGGTGAGAATCACCTATACAAACTAAGGAGATGGCATCTGGATATGCTGCCAGTGCATATGCAAGAAGAACCTCCCTCATGGATGAATCAAGGGTCAAGTCAATGTCTTTTTTATACGCCAAACCTGTAATTGATAGGCATCTAGTTGCAGCATATGCTAACTTATACTCTATAGATTCTTTAGGCTTTGCTAAGTCCTCTAGCCTCATATAGGCATCTTCTAGTAATGTAAGGTACTGATCTGATATGCCGCCAAATACATATTCAAACTCCCTACGATTAAATAGTGAGGCATCAGCGCCAGACTCAAACTCAGCCCACTCCCTTAACTCAGCGTATACACGGCTAGCTTTATAAGACTCGCTGTTTACAGACTTATTACCACTCTTTTCAAGAAAAGAAAGGTTAGATTTGCTAAGTAGTATTTGTAGAAGCAGCCTACCTTTTAGCCTGCTGAGGTTTTTACGTATAAATCTAGAGTCAAAAAGTCTAACCCTAGTGTTCCATACATACTCGTTTAACTCTTCCTCTGAATCTACTCTAGACTTAGCATTTTTTAGAGTGTTAAAGCAGTACCTTAGCATGCTAGCTCTATCATCAGCTGTTATATACAGATATACCCTGGCAGAGTCATAAGCAACCTCAGCTGCCTCAGTATCTTTAGTATCAGTTATGCTAACTGATCCATCCTCATTAATATCAATGGCAAGTAGCGCATTCTCGTGGAACTGTGCGAGGTTACTCATTTCTGGCCTCCAGAGGTTCTAAGCCTTCTTGTTGTGTTGGCTGCCACTGGGGCTACTTTGTTTTCTTTCTCTACCTCGGCTAGTATGGCAGATACTTGGTGGATAGGCACAGGTAGAACCAGCTGGAACATAGCCTCCCCCTCCGTATCTACGGCAGTACAGTCAAGCTCCGCTATACCAAAGTCTGAGTTAGCAGAGTAGTCTACAGAGTCTATGCGCAGCCTGCAGTTACTTATATACGGTAGTATTTTGCTTAGTGTTGTTATCATAACAGAATCCTCCTATGGACAGATCTAAGGGTTATTACTATTACTGATAACTTACACTTGTACCAATTTTTTTAGAAGCTGTGTTCCATTCGTGTCATTAACTTCCAAACATAGTTAATAACTCCAAACCTACCTAATGAATAGCTATAGCTAGACATTTGCTTGGCATCATGTTTCATTAGCTCAGAGCATATGCTTATATTTCTAGCAACATCTTCATCAGTAGTCATGTATACTGGTCCGTAGAACTTTCCAAATCCTTTTCTATACTGGCGTTCTTTGTTGAATGCCATTAACTGCTTATTCCTGGACTTTTCTGATGGCGCAAATACAGCCATTGTAGTACCAACTCCAGATGAAAATCTATCTAGTACCTTGCCAGTGGCTTTGTCTGTTATAATGGCCGTCACTACAGTAGGGTACACGCAGATCCTAGATCTAATCTTGTTAGAGTAGTAAGATCTTACGTACTGTGAGTACGCTGTTTTACCAGACGCGTGCATAACTACACGACTGAAAGACTCAGCTACATCTTGTGGCTCTCCGGGTATAGTTGACTCTAGCATATCTCTTATAACAGCATACGCACTTGTATTCTTGCGATTATCAAGTACATCAGGATTTGATTTTGTTAGGCTATCCTCAATATGAGAAATTAAGCCCCCGTAGGTTGAACTAAGTGAAGCTATAAAGTCATCTAGCTCATCAGGCAATTTGCCACTACAAATATTTTTACCAACATAGTCACCAACTACTCTACTTGGCTTTGTACTAACAAATTTAATCTTGCCATTAACATCTGCTACATGCATCTCGTTGATTTTAGGTAGAGCCTTTTTATTAGTATTTGACTTATAGGACTCAATAACAACACTGCCGATTGAGCTAGTGAAGTTATCTGGCATATCTGCACTAGGCTCATACACAAAAAGACCGGAAGTTTTGTCAGTCCCAAGCCTGTATGCTGGTGGCCCAGTAACAACACCTTTGCTGGTACCATTACTGTACCACGACTTAACAGCAGAAGCGATATTTCTGTCATTTGGCTCTTTTTCTGCTAGTTGAGTACCTTGTATCAGAGAGTCTTTTACAGAACTAAGAACCTCGCTGCCTTTAACATACCCGGCACCAGACCAATAACCATACTGCCAGGATAACTTATTATTCCTACCTATCCATGACAATGATTGAGACATCATTGAGTAGCTTGTTTCTGATTTCTTTGTCAGTACTTTCTCATCGTTTGTCAAAGCCGTACTTAGAATATCGCCAGAAATCATATAATCAAAGTTGCTCTTTGGCCTATAGTGATTTTGATATAACAAACTAGATACCATTCCTGTTCCTGGGTGAATCTTAGTTATAGTAGCATGTGACGCTACTGACCTAGAAGAATGCCCGAAACCGCCAGTGAGGTCATAGTACCCACATAAGCCACCGCTTGCTGCTATAGAGAAATATCTAGTGAGAGCCTTTTTATCAAAGTAAGGGCTCTTTACTTTTTTGTAGGCTTCCAGTAAACTAAGACCATATATGTCTTCAGATGTAACACCATCTTTGAAAAACCACATCTTTACTGAATGGTCCACGCCGCCTGAGGTGCCATATATTCGACTGACGGCATTAGTAGCTAGCGTACCTTGTGTGTGCCTGTACCCTGATATTAGTAAATCCGCACCTACCACAGACAGCCCTAATTCAGACCACAAATCATCTGGTAGGCCAGACTCAGATATAGTATTTCTTGAGTTCACAAAGCTAACTAATGGGCAGGTAGTACTTTCTAACACAACTTGAAGGTCAACATAAATCGACCGATGATAGGTATCTGTTCTCATAGAGTCGTTACTATTTACGATAGTTAATCTAACTAGCCATCCAGATAGCTCTTTATCTACAGGGAGCAGGTAGTTAGTTCCGCCTATAGCTGAGTCTTTCAGAATGCTTTCCATATTCCAAGACCTTAGTGTAGGGTAATCTTTGTCAATCTGCTTATTGTGGGCGCCAGGGCCTTCGTAGCACACACTATATTTAAGATTACCTCCAGCCCACACCTCGGTTGTAGATGGCTTTCCACGTACTAGCTTTGTGTAAGCTACTCCACTTGCCTTAAGCATGTTTTCATGCACTACTTCAGTAGCAAGAAAATAATCTCTAGACCAATTACACGTAGAGCCTATAGTAGTCCCAGGTAAGTAGAATACAGCCTTGTGCACTATGTCTGTATCTTTATTTCGATTAGAGCTTATGTGCTTAACCCCATAGTTAATAGCTTCTATTTCTGCTTCCGAGTACTTCTTCACGGGAATCTTATCAGCAGAAAGAATACTAGGATCTACTGCCTCACCTGACTCTATTCTGTGGCTGATTGTGTCCATACAATTGGTATTTACTTTACCATTATGATACTCAACGCAAGCATACTGTATACTGCAATTTGAGCAGTATTCACGCTTGAACTTTGCTCTCTTCATTCTAGTACTAATCTGCGCTTCACGATACTTCTTGTTATTTTCAAGTGTAGTATCGGATAGTGATACCTTTGTTGGATCAGGTTTAGAGAATGGCAGCACCCTGTCCTCCCCAAACTCTACGTTATTTGAGTAGTTAATAGCTTTGGACGGCTTTATATACTCATACCCTTCAGAAGATATTGACCCTATAATAGCTTCAACTACTTCCCCTATATACTCCGCACTACCAGAAGTATTTTGGGAATACGCTGACAATGAACTCCACAGGGCAGAGCCAGTTTTACCAACAAGTTTTTGATTAGAACTTCTTCTACCAACGCTTTTATCTGCGGAGATAAGCGTCTCTGCCTTAACTCGATTAATAGACACTTTATTGAATAACTCACTGCTTTCTAGCATCCAGTCAACGCCATTATCCTGGGCCAGGCTTTCATAGCATGACCCAGTAACTTTAGAGCAATTATAGCAGCTGGATATAACTGCTGGCTCTAGACATTGAGAGTACAACTGCGCCAATACTGAGTCCGCCGGCATAGCTGTGTTTGTTGAGTCTCTTACGAATATTCTCTGAAACAAGTCTTCGCACTTAACCATTACTAGCTTTGGGTTCATTACTAGTATAACTGTGTCCTTAACAGATCCCCTAGACGGATCTAGAGGGCTACTAGATAACAACTCATTAAGGTGGTGCTTTATCGAGTCATCATCCATTAGAAGTGTGGATGCATTTGAGAAGTTAGAATCGGTAGATTGACTCTGCCATCCTCTTTTAATCTGAAAAGTTCTAGAAGAGTAGCGATACGCACTACCTATCAATGACTCATAAGTCCCTGATAGATTACCAACAGCTAGATTAGCAGCAGAGCTTATTGTTTTCACGCCGTCACCATATAAATTCTCAAGCATATCTGGTGTTAGATCTCTGCCCTGTGTATTTGCTTTTCTCATGGCTGAGGCTATATATGCTGCCAGCATTATAGATGTTATTTTACCTAGATACTTAAGCCACTTGTCAGCCGTTAGAACACCTATTACGTTACCTGTATTAGAGACTTTAAACATTGTGTTTGCCATCTTCTCAGCATCATCTACAAGACATGCTACATGTACTACATCCAAAGGCGACACTACTAATTCAGTATCTGGGCTTGCTGAGATAGCAGAATCTATAATTTCACTTGGGACATTGAATAGGGTTGAGTCTTTTAGCCCATCACCAAGAACTTCTTTATTTAATATAGCTATTGCTTTTAGCTGTGCTTTATTTAGTTCTTCAGACATATCTAGTACGGTAAATTTAGTAGTCATTTTAGTTTCCTTTATACACTGATTTAAGGGAAGCTCTATGTTTGTCCATATTTAGACAAGCCAAAGAGTAAAGTTTTCTTAATTTACTTTGTCTACTACTCTCAGACATTTGTACGTAGTACATGACCTTACCCTTTAAGCTCATCTCTAGCTTTTCTAGGCAGGAAGTATCTACTCCGAGGTTGCTGAGCTCCTCAAGGTTATTTACTATTGACGAAGAATTTGATGATTTAGATATGTTATGCAGGGCGCTACACATCTTTCTATAGTCAGTACGCTGTATGGTAACTACCGAGTTGTTAACAACCATACCAAGTAGTTTCTGCCTACGATAGTGCGGCATGACTCTAAACTTGTGTGTTCTCCACCCCAGAGATGCCATCTTGTCTGCTATTTTTCTGAGGTAACTATACCCTATGAAATCTCCATGTAGGCATACATAGATATTATCAGAGTACCTAATATACTTGAACTCACTGTCGGTAGACATGGATCTACATACCTCTAGTATAGCAGGATCCAGGTACTTAGCCGCGTATCTATTAGCTATTGCTGCAGATGCTATACCTCCTTGGGGTAAGAATTTATACTTATCAGATACACAAACTAAGCATGCCATAAAATAGCTAGTATTGTCTGGGTACCCCTCATCTATGAATAACTGCTTTACCATGCTTCTTTTTATGGAGTGGAAGAAATCTTTTATGTCAAGACCAATAACAACATCTCCTCCGAGCATGTCTTCGCCAGCTGTTTTTAGCTGCATACCTGGCTCATATGCTCTGCTACTGTCACCTGGATCAATGTACCGTAGAACAACTTGCACAAGCATTGCCTGTATACTACGTATGCTATTGCAGGGGGAATAACAGGTACGCACTTTACTTTTGGTCGGTATACTAAGCTTGTTGTACGCCTTTTTAGTTATACTGTTAGACTCATCTTGAAGGTCAGTACTTGCTAGCTTTACTAGCCAACACAAGTTTCTGTATGTTGTGCCTAATTGGTTAGCCAGTACTTTAGGTGTTACTAGGCTATTTGGATTTGTTGGTTGCATATTTATTTCTCCTTTGTATATCTGATGTTTTTCCAGGCTGTTATACCAGACTCTACATGTGAAACCTCACACATAGCTGACATAAACGTGCACCTAGGATTAGTTGATATTCTATTCATAAAATACTTACACTGCTCACACGGCTTTATCTCCGAGTACCCTATACTAGAATCAGTTACTACCTGGGTATAGAACGTAACACTATCTCCGTTTATATACTCTCTCCTAGTAACAGGTTTACTATTGCTGCCAAAATCCCTGTCTAAGGGGTTAGAGCATCTATTGTAGGAGTACAGGAAACTGTCCCATGGGTATGCGCCAATCTCTTTTTCTACATCTACAACCGAGGCGCACGAATGCTTGTACCTGTATATTACTGACTTTAGTTCACGAGTTTTAATGTTCATGTGGTGGCACAGCTTTAGCCTAAGATTACCTGATTTATTGACGGCGTTTAAAGAATTAAATGCAGAGGCAGATATACCCATATACCCAAGAAATCCACTAAATTTATTATTTACAGTCCTGATTACTCTGTGTGTTATATCATCTGACGATGGGGATTTTACTACACCAAATAAACTCTTAGAAATTCTTTCATACATGCTAACCTTTATATATGCAGTATGCATGTATTCAACATAGTCCACTACTTTGTTGACTGAGCTATCAAGTATTCTAAATGACTGCTTTCCTGTCTTAGCATTCTTACTTATAATAGTCGGTATTACTAAGAAAACATTGTCGTCAGGCTTAACCTTAATCTCAAAGTCTCCGCTAGCTACATTATACACAGTGTATACTTCGCTTTTATCAAGAAGTAACTCAGAGTAACTCTGCATGGCTTGCATAAGCTCAGAATACGCCAAATCTACTCCTTTCTCTTGGCTATCTGAAAATTTATCACCTAGTATCTTCTTGAAAGTATCTTTATTAAAGCCTGCTCTGTATAACAAGTCAGTAGAAAACACATGCAACTGGCTTAAAAATTGCTGCATAAACCCATAGGCATTCTGAGCAGGGTTATTTATTACCATGCAGCACCTTAGGGTTTGAATTAAGCCCTGCAACTCATCTTTAGTGCATATGAACAAAGAGTCAAAGCCAACAAATTTAAAAACATTAGAACATAGTATCGAGTTTTGTATGGATAACATAGCACCTCCAGCATTCCTTGATATATAAAAAAGTAATTACTAGCTACTACTATGTTACACCCTACTATAAAAGTACCCGCCTACTTTATTGAGATATATCTACCGTAGTCGCACATGCCAAACCTAGGATCTCCAGGAGGTGTAACGCCCCAAGTAGTCTCTGATGGTATCATACCTGTAGTAGTCAACCAGATGACTTTTGTTGATTTTATTCTGTACTCTTTTGCTGGAAATGAGCAATAACCATCTGTCGCATAAATAAGTAAATCTACATTAGTATCCTCTAGTGTAAATGCCCCGCTCTTACCTAGCTTAATCAGTTGGAAAGTAGGATCAAAGCTGGTGCCACCCCTGCCATATAGCTCCCTTACTACTTTCTTCCTGTTACTACCACTAAGCTCATACACCCGGTGAATACGTGAGTCGCATTCTACAACTGTGATAGTAGTATTCTTGTCAGAGGCTAAGCCTTGTAGCTCATTAAATATAAGCTCTATATCGGCATCTGTAACACTACCACTGCTGTCAATAGCGAACACGATATTATAAGTAGGTACTTTTCGCTTACCTGGATATTCACTTGTTCTCGCTCCTGCTCCAAGATACGCCACGTTTCGCTTAGGCCTAACAATGCTTCTTTCTTTTTCGCATGGCTTACTAGCAGACGCATATCTTCTAAGCACGTCTTTCCAGGAAACTTTAGGATCAGCATACAGGCTATCCATCAAAGATGTAATACCATTACCAGGGTCCAATCCGCGACCTCGTACAGCATCAATGGCATCGGATAGACTATCGCCAGCATCTTTCACAAGATTTTGATAAACCTCATCTGCTGAAGACCCCTCGGGTATACTGTCTTCAGATAGCACTAGGTCGGCAGCTTCCTTAGCACTCCCAAGCAACTTATCTAATGTCTCCTCGGAGATACTATCCATTCTTGATCCCACAGATCCTTTACCATCAGCTTCGTTTTTGCTTTTTACCGCTTGGTATAGCTTTGATGTAGAGCCTTTGGTACCCTCATTACTATTACCTTTATTCTTGCCCTTACCATCACCATCACTGCTACATGAGCCGCTTCCATCAGACTCATCTTTTCCATCCCCAGATTCACACTCACAAGAAGTGCCTAACTCATCTTCTGTTAGCTGACTTATCTTGCTTGACAGCGCATCCAGGTACCACTCCATGCTTTTGCCTGACTCCAAGTCATACATGCTTGGGTGTATGCCTGGGTATTTTCCACCACCGATCTCTCCAAGTTCTTTCTCGGTAAATACATTCAAGCAATCTATTAGCCACGAATTAACAGCGCAGTCTGCGGCTATTGCTAGCAGCTTCCTATACTTTCTAACTAATTCTTTATCATCTCCGCATGCCGACACAATCCTAAGTATTCTAGCTGTGTGGCTAAGTGCCAAGTGCGCCATCTCATGTGCAAGTACTATGCTGCAGTCTCGTACAGTTAGTGTCTTTACCATCTCCGGTGAGTACATTAGTAAATACGCCCCATTTCGAATTGTTACAGCCATTGTGTTTATGCTACTATTTTCTTGCACAACCAAACCCATTACAATATGCGCAAATACTGATATGCTACTGTCCCCTGCGATGATGCTGCCAAGCATCGACCTAAAGTTTTTCTCTACTTGTATTTCTTCAGATGAAGCTGAAGAATTAGGTAGACTAAATTGTTTTCTAATAATAGCCATAGGAGCCTCCTAAATGTTTATAGACCAAAACACAGATACTACATTTCATGTACTACATTCTATTGTTACTGATAACCCTAGCATAAAATCCCACATAAAGACAGCGTCAATAGGCGAGGATGTTAGGCGAAAATTACCTACTAGTTGCTTTGCTGATACTGACAATAGGCTGTACCCAATAAACACGAGAGCAGACGCTATATTGTCTAAGTCTTATGCCACAAAAGTAGCTAATATTGCGCCGCACGTAATGGCTAATATAGATAACGCTCTTGATATGTTTTCCGTTGATAGGGCTATATTTGCCACTAGGCAAAAGGTAGCGTCTGCTCCAGCACCAAAGACATATATATTACCGACAAGAAAGGCGTTGGCGATAACATCTGGGTCTGATATAAAATTAGCTGAGCAGAGATTCCATGAGATTAAATCAAAGCTTAGCCCAGAGGAAGCATCAGATGGGGCAGTTAGGCTAGTAAAGTCTGCTAGCTTTTTAGGCAAGTCAGTCTCTGAGAAAACTCTTCAATTAGCTGGAGCTACTAGGTCTGACCTTGATAAGGCAGCTGACTGGATTGAAGCCAGGACACATGTAGCTAAAACAGCTAAGCAAGCAGATATATACACAAAGGTGGCATCTGCTCTTAGAGACGCTACAAGTGCTACACGAGACGACTTAGTTAAAGTAGCTAGCCTTGTAGATAAACTTGATACACTTAACGATGTCAAACACTTGTATGATAAATACTTACCATCTCCGCTAATGACTGTTTTTAATACCAAAGTAGCTATGCACGATTGTGTTTACATAAATGGCAAAGAGCTACCATTAACTAAATTACAGTCTATGGATGCCAAGACATTTGGAGATATTGTAGGCGATGACATTATACCAGAAATTACCGATGCTTCTGGGGATATTGATGTACATAAGTTCTCAGAGGTAGTAGAAACTCTGCCTAAAGACATGAAGGATCTTATAGTAAAGAAGTTAGGGCTATGAGCAGTTTCCAATCCAAAAGTACAGAATTTAAAAATAAAGACTACGCTAAGCAGCTATTAAGTTCAGCCAACTTTGTAGCAGGTACTCCATTACTAATAGCTGCGGATATGCTGACTGATGGCGCATGCTTTGTATGGGAGTATGAGACTATATTCGACGAGCTTGAAGAATTAAAATGCTTACCAAACGCAGCTAACAGGGATAAGCTAATGGCTATGATATCTTGCTTATCAAATCCAGCATTTTTATGGGATGCTGGAGTATTCAAGAGCATGTGCCAAAGTCTAAACGGTAAGGTAGCTGCTGTACATATACTCGAGCAGATTACACCAGCTAAAGTAGTGTACGCTATGGATGAAATAGACTCTTGCTATGACTTGTATCAAGGCGCAGTAGACATGGGGCCTTTGTACTCTGACCAACCAAAAATATATATGGCCGGATGTGCTGCAGCGCACGGATTATTAGAACTGCCAAAAAGACTTTCCATAGCATCTGGAGTCTACCCTAGATTTTTTAGTAATGTCTCAGAGCTAAAAAATGAGTTAACAAATAAGCTAGAAGTTAGGAAGCACGAGGAAATAGATGCATATCTCCAGGCTATGATTAATATAAGGGATTCTCAGATAGGGAAATTAAGAGCTATTTAATTCTGACAATGCCCTTTACCTTATTTAGGTGCTTGCTCCACCCAGGTTGCTTCTTGAACTCCCCATATAAAAGGGTGAAATAATTAACATTGGCACCTCTGTTTTCTCTTTCCATTTCTTGGGATAGAACAATTATATTTTCCTCTGGTAGACTAGCCCAGAACTTATACAAATTAGGGCCAGCATCTTCAACTCTTGGCTGATTCATGACTAAGTACATAACAACACTCTTACTGATCTCGCTTAGGATGTCCCCTCTACCATCAGCTTTTATAGTATCTAGGATAGGTTTAACCCCATCATAGTCCATTAGAATCTCAGAAGGAGTAACTCTATATGTGGAGCTTACAACAAAGTGTGAGAAATCCCTGGCAACATCGTAACCAATCATCCCAGATATGGCAATAGTTGACAGTTGGTTATTGTTAGCATTCATGTACCTACTGACTGTTTCCCAAGCAGCAGGATTTGGGTAAACCTTACCAGCTGCTCTAGCTTCTAAACCAATAAGCATGTGTGGCTTTGACTCTATGTAGTTAATTACTTCTGGGTTAAACCCTGATCGCTTAGCGTGTAGTAACCATGCTAAGGCATCTGTTTCCAACCACATATGTATAAGTCTTCTTCTCCAGGCTGGATCAGAGATGATGTCATTCACGCTATACTCCCCATCATCAGGGTTGCAGGCACAGACAATATCTACATTGTCATTTAGATGTGTACTGCCTACTCTTCTTTCTGATATAACCGCAAAGATAGCATTAAGCGTCGCCTTGTCGGCGCGCGTAATCTCATCGAAAAACAGAACTGCGCCGCTTTCAGAGCTGATAGCCTTGTAGACTTGTTCTGGTGGCAACATGTCGAAGTGATTTGTATTTCCTTCTGATCTGAACGGAATGCCCATGTCCGTTTCACTCATGTGAGAGCAAATAAAAGTAAAGATGGGTTTGTTTAACAGCTTCGCTAGTTGATTCATTGAAGCTGTTTTACCTATGCCAGCTTCGCCATGCAGGCAAGGCACTTTGCCTGTTTTTAATATTTTAACAACTTCAGGGATACAAATGCTGATGTTTGTAGTTGGAATGCCAATCTTGTCAGCGAATGTAATAGTATTATTGTTAGTAGACATAATAAAACCTTCTTTCAGGAGACACCTGTATGGGTGCTGTAGTAAATCTATCTCGCAAGCAGCTAGCAGAATCTGTGCTAATGCTCGACGGTAAGCAATTCAGCCTTGATGAATACCCTTTCTACAACGCATTGTATGAAGGTATATGGCCTGATACTTTATTGATGTGTGGTAGGCAAGTGGGTAAGTCAGTTTCAGCAGCTAGCTTCACTGTTTGTGAGGCCATCGCTATACCGCACTTTAAAACACTTTATATATCGCCTACACATAAGCAGACTACGATTTTTTCTAATACAAGGGTTGCCAAACTAATACACCATTCCAAAGATTTAAAACAATTAATGGGCGATGTAGTAACTGACAATGTCTTACTAAAAGTACTAGGTAATGGATCCGAGTTAATTTTTAACTATGCTGAAGACGACCCTGACAGGGTTCGAGGCATATCCGCAGATAGAGTAATCTATGACGAAGTGCAAGACATTAACTACGAGGCTGTTGTTCCTGTTGTTAATGAATGCATGGCTAACTCCAAGTATGGCTATGTTAGTTATATGGGTACCCCAAAAACTTCAGAGAATACTATAGAGTTTCTATGGCAGCATAGTACTCAATCAGAATGGTGCGTTAAATGCGACGCTTGCAGCAAGTATTCTTTTTACAGAGACACTAGGGGAGTAGACAAGAAAGGATTGGTGTGTCTACACTGCAATTCTGTAGTCAACGTAAGAAACGGCGTATGGGTAGACATGAGAACCGAAAGTGATAAATCGCTAATAAGGGCTTTTCATGTCCCGCAGGTTATACTTCCAGCTAACCAAGAACCTGATAGGTGGAAACGCATACTAAATAAGTTGGACACTTATTCTGAAAGTAAATTTCAAAATGAGGTAATGGGAGTCTCTGATAGCATTGGCTCAAGACTTATATCGCTTGAAGAACTTAAATCCGCCTGTAGCCCGTCTGTGTCACCATCTGGGTTTGTAGTTGGTGGAGTAGACTGGTCAGGCGGTGGCTCAAAGGGATTTTCTAGAACAGTTGCCGTAGTTATGTCAAGGAATCCAGGGGGTAAGTTTGTTTTATTGGACTATAAAATATTCCCAAACCAAAACCCAGTTGATACTATAAACGACATAGTTAGTATGTTTAGCAGATACAATGTTAGTCTAGTAATTGGCGATGCTGGGGAAGGTGCCTTGGCTAACTCTTTATTGTCTAATAAAATGCCTGGAGGCAAACCAGTCTATCAGCTACAATACGGATCTCAAAGTAAGCCTCTTACTTGGAATAACGTCGACAGGTACACCTGCGACAGAACAACTCTAATAGACTGCTTTTTCTATGATATTAAAAAGGGAGCTATCGAGTTTCCTAAATATGAGTTCATGAAAGATGCATTTACAGATTATCTAGCTGAGTTTGAGGAAACAACAACAAGCGGCAAGAAAGTGTGGAGGCATTCTCCTACCTCCCCTGACGATGCCTTACACGCTTCAGTATTCGCATGGATAGGGTGTAAGATACTTACGCATGACTTAACATTTTATTAACTAAAAAAATACTTTTACTCATACTGGCGTATCTAAGCTTTATAGCTTATATTCAGCCTTTACCCTAGCTATTTGCTTTTGTATATGTCCAGTAAGGAACTCTGGCATATACTGTAACTGATCTTCTAGAGATTCTAGCGTGCTCGCTGGGTCTGCTAACTTTACGCCATTTGGAGTCATATATACACTACCAAGTTCGTGTTCGATCAATGTACCTTCAGGCTTTACTTCCCACCTCACTAGTTTTGTTTCTTGATTACTGAAATCAAGAGCAATTACGCCAGTAGGAGATTGTAGTTCGAAAGTATACTGATGGAATTGGTGTGGATCCTCTTTTGGATCATACGAACCCATAAGTGATAGCCTAACCATACAATTACCGCTAACGACATTAGGCTTGAAGCAGCCATTCTTATACGCTTCTCTATCGATACCAAATACATTAATGATTATCTCGACCTTTGAGCCTTCAGACATAGCATTCACATGTACCGTTACACAGTCAATACTAACCCCACCATCTTCTGCGAAATAAGGCATGGTGAAATTATCAGAATTAAGGTAATTTGTAAAATGCTTCTTTACTACTGGTTTGTTTGCTACTAATGTTTTCTTTCTAATTTTTCTCATGGTATATCTCCTTTATGTTTTAGGCCCACGGTATGTTTATTAATTAGCCCCAAGTAAATTCCAAGGGCGCTATTAATTCTCTAATACTTAATACATGAACAATGGCGTTTGCCATTCGTAATCTGAGCTGATGGTAATGCGCTGCCGACTTTATATTGAACTGCGAGGGTTCAAATAAAGTGGTGCTTTCTACGGCATGTTTACAGTAGTGCTGACTTTGGCAGCACGTGTAACCTCAATTACTATACTATTTAGTAAGACCACAAAGTATGTTAATATTCCAGGGAAGAGCCTGGACTGAGTCCTTCAGGTATCATTCCAGGCGTTTATGACTCTGGTATACTGATGGCATTTATTACACATTAGTTAGCTGTATTTATACAGCAGATAGTCTAGTCTTGTTTATACTATTACTGAATCTCCACTAATAGGACAGTTTATGCGGTCGGAGCTTAAGTCCCTTTAGCTGGAACTAGCCTTAGGTACGTTTCCTGGTTTCGAATACAAGTGGCATCACTTGATAGAAACCAGGAAACGTCAGTGGCGGGTTCCAGCTTAGGGCTGAAGCTCGGGTCAGCATACGTTTGTATGTGCCTCGCATGTAGATTAAGTAGTGTTTCGTTTAAAACACGTATATCTGGAAATTATTTCTTAGTACTGGCACAATTCATTCTTTACGTCCAGGGTTCGGTACCAGCAGCGGTGCTCTGGCCGGGTTGCGATCTGCAAAAGCTATGTAATAGCTCAAGCAGTCGCATTAACGGCTAGGTCTCGCAGTCTGGTACAGAACTGGACTAAAATGAGATATTTTAATACCCCAACTTTGTGTGGTCTATTGATTTATCAATAGGTTAGTCTGCCAATTAATACTTATACATAATAACCACAAATAACATAAGCTATTATGTTTCAGACAGCACGGAATGCGCTAGTGGCATCCTGTTTTGTAACTCATGAAGTACCATAGGTACGTAGTGGGTTCAAACGGAATGCCGTGGCGGGATTCCGTGCTGAATTAAACAGTTGATTTATTTAGCTGTTAGACTTGTTGAGTAGTATGGACTTAATCCGTACCTTAAATCTGGTTATACTAATATGTAGCTGCTAAGCATTGAGTGCTAGGTCTATCTGAAGCTTCCAGAGCGACTTCGGGATGTCGTCCTGAGGGGTCATATCACTAGTCATGCAGTGGTCTCACTCTCTTAAGTCGTTGATCATTAACCAATTTCCTTTGACTTTATTGCAAACTAATTGGTTAATTTCTTTTAAGACTGAGAGAGTGCGCCACGCAATGGCTAGTGGATGAAGCCTCAGGATGACTACCGCAGTGTCTTTGGAAGTTCAATAACCTACATTGGCTTATAGCCAATATATCATAGTTGGAGTGCGTTTGCATTCCAGTAGTTCCAGCAGTAGTACTAAATACTCTAATAGTTTAATGCTATTAGGTACATTCTTATACCAGATATTTGCAATATTTTGCGTGATTATTCTGCCTCACCGTAGGACCGCCCAAGTTTTATATCGTAGGGCATACTAACTGGCAACTGCTTGAAATTAGCCTTTATAAAGTCATCCACGTTTTGCTTTAGAAAGTCCTTCAGTAAAGGTACATTATCTTTAGGTATTTCCATAACTATGGAGTCGTGCACTGTAAGCACCAGCCTACCGCGTATGCCGCTTATATTCTTACGTATATTATTAATAATTCTCAGAACTATCTCAGCACAGAAACTTTGTACCAGGTAATTTATACCCTGTCTGTGGTTTCTGCTGGCCACCTGCCCACCCATCTGCGCCATTGGGAAACGCCTAGCCCTTCCTGTTGGGGTACGCAGTATGCATTCCCTAGACACTAGTATTTTAGTGTCGTCTATATATTTCTTTATCTTTGGAAACCTAGTAAAGAATGTATCCATTAGCTTATCAGCTTCGTCTACCTCTATTGATAATCTGTCTGCTAGCCCTACATTAGAAATGCCATATATAAGGCCAAACACAATTGTTTTGGCTTTCTGGCGCATCTGGTGATACTTGTCGTCTGTTTTTCTAAGTTTATTAACCGTGTCGTAATCTTCGTTAAATATAACAGAGGCAATCCATGAGTGAATATCTAGATTTCTCTCAAGTGCGTTTATAAGGGCTTCGTCCTTGACATAGGCGGTTAGTCCTCTTATCTCAGCGCCTGAGAAGTCGATATCGACCATAACAAGTTCTTCGTTTCTTACCCACCCATACTTATCGCATAGCTCTTTCTCATACCCAGAGATAGCACTTGTGTCTGTAGTTACAAACGCTTTCTTTATATTAACACCGGCTATACTAGAGGTTATGTTCTGAAGATTTGGGTTACTAGAGCTAGCTCTACCGGTTGCAGTACCATTAAGGTGAATTGCTCCGTGTATTCTACCATCGTAATCAGCCAGTTCTAGCATAGCAGATACATAGGTGCTTGAAGCCTTGGCAATATCTCTATAGCTAAGCAGCATCTTTGCCACCTCATTGCCCATTTCAGCGTACTTTTCAAGGGTGTCCCTGTCTGTACTTGACGCCCCAGAGTCTGTTTTCTTTTGGACGGGCAAACCATACCCACCTATTAGTATGTTTCCAACTGCTGCGTGACTATTAAGTGACGTTGTTGTTATCTCTAGACCTAGGTCGAGGTTTACCTTTGAGATTATACGCTCCTCAAGCTCAATAGACTCTTCAGTCAGACGTTGCAAGTTTTCCCTTAGATACTCTTTATCTAGCCTAACACCTTCACGTTGCATTTCCGCTAACACCTCTGTCAGCGGAACATAGTGGGAGTCCATTAAGCGTATCATTGCAGGCCTGCCTGAGCTTGCTTCCTTTACTAGAGGGTCTTCACGAACGCACCTTACCTTCTGCTCCATTGATATTCTCCAAGTAAGGTCTGCATCTATACATGCGTACGGTAGCATAACTGATATATCTATGTCCTCGTACGTTGTAAGTTCTCGTCTAGGGTCACACATACTAGACGCGGAGTTAACCATTGTAGTATACCATGAGGATAGCGATGCCTTAGCATAGCTTATCTCTTCTTTGGTACTAGCTAGATAATTCTCAAGAACCTCGATAGTTACTTTAATTTTTACTTTGGCAGACTCTGCGGTACTCTTCTTCTTTAGCGCAGCCTTAAGATCCTTTAGCTTCGAGGATATTATATCAGGTATATCCATTAGGTTTGTTGTGTACTCCAGATTATCAAGTGGAGTTGATTCAACATAAGCAACACCCTCACAGTTGTTACCAGCTGTACTTAAGAAGTACCTTGATATCTCAGCCTCTCTTCTTTCTTGAACTTTAGCATCGAATAATCTATGCAGCTCATCCTCGTACCCTGTTAGGCTTGGGAAGTGCTCTGTTACTACTTCTTTCAGAGAGTAGAATCCTTTCTTGTCCTCTTGCAACATGTGTTCAGCCAACAAGCCATCCCACCTAGTATTATTTATTGGTTTCTCTAGGAACTTCGCTATTGGTATACCTGACTGTAGCTCAAACCAGCTAGCGTAAGTAGGATCAGAATTTACTACTTCTATAACCATTCTAGTCAAGCACCAGGTAGCCATTGAGAAATCGTATTTGTAGTTCCACCAAGTCTTTGGATGCTCGGACATTAGCAGCTTAGCTAAGTAGGGCGCTATATCTCTAAAGCTGTACTTACTATCCCTATGATCTACTAGCACAGCAAAGGCTTCACCAGGACCTACTGAACACGACACCGCCAGTATTCTGCCATTTCTGTTCCAAGAGAATAATGTGTTTGTCTCGAAGTCTAGAGCCATTAAGCTATTGCCAATTGCTTTACCAGGGGCAGAGTACGTAGAATATTTATTTAGAATTTCTATGGCTCCTTGCAGGTCTGTAGGTGTCTTGTATCCAGCAAGCAAGTCTCCAACTATAATCTCATCAAGCTGCTCCTTATTCGCCTCAAGTGCAGCCTTTCTAACATCATTCTTTACCAACTCATATAAGCCTGGGCTGTCGTCTAGCGTGGCTAGCGGTAGTGTAGGCATTACTTTTACTTTAACTCCAGCCAGGGATACCTCACGTATTGTCCCTCGTAGGTCTGTTATATTTCCCTGCAAACCAAGTAAATGGCATGCCTCCCTGCCCAAAGCAACTATAACTGTAGGCTTCGCCATTAGAATGTTATTTAGGCTGACTGAGTTCTTACATTTATCTACTACTTCATTAACTGCTTTACCTGGACAACAAACAGAGTACATAAAGTAGTGCTTTGCTTTTAAGTCAAGCATTGCCTTGCTGCCTGGATTCTCTGAATACAGCTGATTGATTATTAGTCTAAGTATCTTACCGCCGTTGTCTGTAAATAAACCACCCCAAGGCGGTGGGTTTGACCCCAAGAATAAAACTGACGCAGGCCTTACTCCATTTCCAACTTCCATCTTTGTGCCTGAGTATAGCGGGCATCCTACGCATGATTGTGGCTTAGTTGTCATTTGATCTATTGTCCCATTCGTCTATAAGCTTGGTTATGTCAAATATAGTAATGTCATTTGAGGTAATACCTGGCTTCAAGAATTGCTTTAAGCCGTTTACTTTCTTTCTAGCAGTATTGTATGGGACAGCTTGATGACTTGAGTCTCCCATACGTTTAAGGCGTTCAGGGGTCTCCATATAATACCTACCTATTTTAGATAGCAGAGTTCTTGTGGCGTCAGGCCACATAACTAGTAGCCATTTGCTAATACTTGTAGCTCCATGTTTGTCTGTTTCAGGAACCTCTATGTAACTCAAACCGCAGTCCAACTCTAATATCTTTGCCCGGTCTACACCACTGGACAATATTGTTCTTATAGTAGTTGTTCTTGCGTCTATACCTGGTCTTGAGTACTCTATCTTAGCAGACAATAGGTTGTCTATTAGATCTTTCTCATGAGTGCTAGAGGTTATTATTGTAAGCAAACTAACCTTGGCGCATATAACTTCTTCTATGTACTCTATGGGGTCTTTACCGCACAGCTTTACCATTGCAGCGGTTATTATAACGCCATCTAGAAATCTTGATGGAACAGCAACGCCTGCCTTGCTAGACAGCTCATCCATTACTTTGGAGTCAGAGTATCTAGTTCGCAATTCTTCTATATAGCTAACAAACTCTTTTACTCTGGAATACAAACCAACGCTTATACCTCTGCGTATAGCTGAGAGCTCCTCCTCAGTGTGATTATCAAGTACAACAGTATGTGGGTCTGACTTGTCGTCTATCTGCACAGTATGTATTTGCATAAATCTTGATATGTCTGCTTCTTCTCTTAGGTAGTTAATTGCGCAAGCCCATATTTGGCACTTCAGCGTATACACAGTGGCCTCAGAGGATTCTGCATTACCGCGAGTAATCCTAGCTTCAGCTGCATTTGTTAAGCCTCTGATATCTCTTAGGATAGCGCGTACTTGTTGTGAGTGGGAGTCATTTCTATCATCTTCGAACTCGTCAAGCGCAGCACCTAGTGCGCAGTTGTTCATATCCTTTCTGAAACCAGCGCTAGTATACGCTTGCTGTACGTCTGATGTGGATTCCACAAGGCGTAGTCTTGGATCGGCACCAGCCACCAAATCTAGCAGCTTAGATTTACCAGTACCTCTAGCCCCATTAAGCAGCGTGTATAACTGACGAGGTAAGGCATTAGACAAAGCGTTTACCATCATAGCGGCTGCTAGGTACTTACAGTCTGTATCTCCATCTGCGAATGACCAGCCCATTTTTATCAGCTTGAATAGCTTGTCGTATGTAGAACTTGGTACTAGCTCTTTACCACTATCAAGGTCGTGGCATGAGTGTATCTCCCTTGACCATTTCGGTCTTACTATATTAAAGTGGTACTTACCAACCCTAGGCCCATCTAGTAACCCCCATGTCAGTTCATTATTTATAAACCTGCCTATATAAACATCTGGGCCATTTACTATGCACCACACATCTTCTTCTCCATACCCTAGATCAGCTGTTAAGTAGTGGGCGCCAGCCTTTAATTCTTGCAACGAGTTTATAGTAGGAAGCTCACTACTTATAAGTTCCATCGCATGCTCTATATATTTCTTTAGAGTTGCGTTCTGCTCAAGAAGTGTCACCTCTACAGGGCCTTTAGCAGTTATTTTAGTCTTTATAAATTCTGGAACACCTACAGTATCTCTAACCCAATTAACTGCAGGCCCAATATCTATAGCAAGTAAACCAAATAACTCATTAGACCTAGAGATTCTCCATTCTCTTGGCTCTCTCTTAGATCTATTCCAAGCACGTATAGTAGCTTCAGTTGACTTACCATCCATTCCTATGAAGAAGAACTGCTCTTTTAAAGCCTGTATTATACGCGCCACTAAACCAGACTCGCTAGTATCATGCCCAAGTATGAGCTCTAGGATACTGCCCATGCTAAGTGGTGTATACCTAGCAACTTCGATTGCATAGAGTCTTTGCACATCGCAGTCTTTCAAGCAAGCTCCAGTCTCGGATACTATTCGTTTTACTTCCACCAAGTCGTCTTTGTCTACAGATTCTAAAAGCTCAGACGTAACTTGGGCTAACCACCTATGAGCCGGGCTGAAGTTCTTCTTACCTAATATTTTTAAATCGCTTGAGTCTATATAGTTGATGGCAGCTACCCAAGCATCCCAGCCATGCTTCTTTATAGCTTCGTCAGGGTCCTTAGCTTTTACTGACTCAGGCCAGGTAAATACTCTGCACGCCATGTCGGTTGTACTTAGTATACTCATGGCTATTTCGTTACCCCTACTAGTTGGGTGATCGGTCATGAGAAGGACTTTATCAACTCCAAATTTCCTAAGCTTGTCTGGGCTTGACGCAGCCGCACCGCCAACACCTAGTACTACGTTGTTTATAACTCCAGTTGAGTAGAAGTTAATCAAGTGGCTTATACAATCAAACTCGCCTTCAACTAGTATAACTTCAGAGCCGTTAGACTTATTAACTCCAAAGTTGGCTCTGTAATTGCTAAGTCCGAAGAATCCAAGGTCAGGGTACTCAGCATCTTTAACATATACTATATCTTTTACGCTAGTGTCTTTTCTTAGAAAATCAGCCCTTAGCTTAAACCTGCTAATCTCATTAGGAGTTGTATGATAGTAGAATACAAGTGACCCTACGTAGTCAGCTGTTAGCCAGTCTTTTATATACTCGTAAGTTTTTTCCGGATAATCAACTAAGGCCTTTAGCTGTACCCATGGAGCCATTACTCCAATAGGTAACCACTGCAGTAGGCCTTTACTTAGTGGTACTCCTCTACTCTCGAGGTATGAGAGCAATGGCTCACAATATGCAAACTTAGGACTACCCCTATTCTCGAAAGCGTCGCACAGTAGAGAGTTTGCTGCTGCAGCTAGCGATGATTTTATGTTGTGAGCTATCTCCTGCTGCTGTATCTCTTGAGTTATTTTGGCAGGCAGTGATTTTACACCCTTGTCCTTTAGCTCTTTTATAGCTTCTGACCAGCTGCAGGCTTTTATGGTACTCACAAACTTTACTGGGTTTACCTCGAATTGTCCACAGCCAAAGCACTTAACAAACTTCTTCTCTATGTTGATAAAACATGATGGTGAGCTATCTGTATGCCCTGGGAAAGGGCAACTGCCCTTAAGACTCTTTCCTCTTAGTTCCCATTTACTACTTGGGTCAGATTCTATCAGTATCTCTTTCCACGAAGTTAAAGATAGCTCTGACCATATATTAGATAATATCTTTTGATCCATTTTGCATTTTTCCATTTCCCGGTAGTGTTAGTTAAATCCTATGAGGATTGACAGTGTAGTTTATATTTACACCAATTGCATTGACCTCCAACATTTTTATTTGGGGACGACATGGCATCATACTCTTCAGCTGCTTTATTAAGCGAGGTAAATACTACATTATCTGGTGTTATGTCACTTTTAGTTATTCTTCTGGTGTGCCCTACTAGTTTCTCTTCCTCCGCATAGTACAGGTACGGTTGCACAGATGAGGCCTCTGGATACATGCAATGTAGCAGCACGCCATATGTTTCTAGCTGTAGAGAATACCTAGAGTCGTCATCTTTATACTTACCAGTTTTGTAATCTATGGCTATAATGTGCTTTACGCCATTCTTTGATATCATTACTGCTCTGTCTATCTTGCCGCGTAAGACAACATCTTTAGAGAAGAAATCAACTGGAGCTAGATCTTTATTTATCGCAGCCTTTAGCTCAGCCCTATCAAATAGAGTGTCTCCGTGCGATTTAAGTACAGCTATTCTAGCTGCAAAGTTATCTATACCCTGTCGGATCTTCACTAGTTTGTCCTTGCTGTCAGATGTTAGCGGCACACCAGACTCGGAGGTAAGTGCCGCTGCTTCTTTGCTGACAGTAGGAGATGTTATTAATATCTCCGCATACTTGTGAGCGGATACGCCTATGTCTAAAGCGGTAGTATCGGGAGAGAACACTTTGTCCTTATCTACTTTAAACTTAGAAGTTTCCAAAGAAAATTTAAGTGGGCAGTCTAACAATACCCCTAGCCTACTTGGTGACCATGGGCCATGCTTCAATGTTTTATGGCTAAAAAAAAGCATTTTTTATCCTTGTGTTAGAAATTACGTGTTACTGAACAGTAATGTAATTATGTGTTCAAATTTATAGTATTCTGAACACTTGATTAGAGGATAATATTATAATATATAATAGAAAAGTTGTCAATTATTTAGAAGGGTAAATTACCATTATCATTATCATCGCTAGACCCAATTTGTACTAGCTGGTCCGCGGCTGGCAATGCTGCTTGCTGATCTTTTCTAGAGAGAAGTTCCCAATCTTCCTTACACATGCTAGAGATAACCTTGCCCACTTCTTTGGCTTCTTCTGATGGCAGTGATGGGCTAACAGCGGTTTTCCATTGTAGCCATGTCTTGCCATTCTTGCTCTTATTCTCAGTAGACACTGTAAAGACTGTATCCCAGATATGTCTCTTGGTACTAGCTTGCCTGAGTAAGAACTTACCTGAAGCCTCTGATGTCTTGGAGAATATAATCTTAACAAGTGATTTAAGATCTGAGGTCAGAGCATAGACAACAACATTATCAATGCAATCAGTTCTCATATCGTTTCGCCATGGTAAGTTAGGACAGTCTGCACACTTTCCGTATTTACTACCATTCTGCATATCCATACTAGAACACTCAATCATGCCGTCGCTGCTACCAGGTGTGAACATTGTTCTGCTATTGTACGCAAACACTGGAATTACATCGATAGTATTACCAAGGTTAACATTTGGAATATACAATTGGCCTGGTCTAGCAGTTTGTGGGCAATCTGACTTAGTTAGACTTGTTGGCTGCACGATTTTAACTACTGGGATTTTGAATCTATTACTAGTTTGTACTCCTTGTATACCTTCGGTTCCTGGCTTTACAATATCCAATAGTTGTGTTAACAATTGTTTAGCTACATCAGAGATATTAAGTGATTGGATTTCCATGAAAAAACTCCTTAGAAAGAAAGAGGCTGCTACTGATTCAAGTAGCGCAACGGATATATTGGACATTTACTATTCCGATCTATCTAAAGTCTCTGTCCTAAATAAAGACTTAGAATTTAAGCTACTACAAGAGTACAGCAACCCTAGCGTTTCTTCAGATCGTAAAGCTACTATACTAAAACAAGTTGTGGAGAGCAATTTAAAACTTGTTTTCAGCTTAGCTAAGTACTTATGGAAAGACCAAGATAAAAACACACTACAAGAACTCATATCTGCCGGTAATGAGGGTCTTGTGGCTGCAATAAACAAGTTCGATCCTGTATACAAAGTAAGGCTATGTACATACGCAGGACATTGGATAAACATGTATATGAGGAAAGTACAGAAAGGACCTGTAAAGATCCCTGTAGATAAAGCTATACCAAAGTATCTTGAGCAGTCATATGCTCCTGAAGGTACTTATACTGAAGATTATGATGCCTTATTAAGTGAGGATAGAGATGCAATAGCTACGTGGCTAAGATTTCTCTCTGAGAGAGAAAGGTTTATAGTAGAGCATAGCTACGGATTGCATCCATTCGATCCCATTTCTTTAAAGGAAATAGGTGCCAGGTTGAATTTATCTTCTGAGAGGGTAAGACAAATTAGGACAACTGCCGTTGAGAAACTAAAGTCTTGGACTAGCTATTAATCCTTATCCTTGGAATCTTGCAATTGTTTACGAGCAGCTTCGAAATCAATCTCATTTGTGCCATCGATTTCTGCAGACTCAGCTTCTTCCATAGCTTCATCATAGGCATCATCAGCATCACCCTTATCAAGTGAATCGACTGTTGGCAATCTACCCAATAAGAAAAAGGCTACTGTAGGATCGCCAGTTGTTTGGCTAAGAATACCATCATACATCTGATTTAGGTGAGGGTGTGTAAGCATCATTAAGCTAGCCATACCCATTGAGGCATTCATAGCTTCTCTGGTATCTTTCTCTTCATCTGACTCTACATATGAATAATACTCCGCTGGATATTCTTCCTGGAATAGCGTTACTAGCTCATCTTCGAATGCGTTTATTAGTGCAGGACAGTGCTCCTGGATTTCTACACCATAAAATGGCTTGTCTGCCATAGCTACATAAAATACAGAGTTATGAGGTAACTTGCATTGGTGTAGTTCGCCAGAAAATGAAAGCTTTATCTCGCTGTAAGTAGATGTGATAGTCAATGGATTAGCAAATGCTTTACTCAAATTAAGCTTTACTAAGATTTTTCCCATAAGATGCTCAGGGAGTTCAACACCTGGAACAGTTGAATCAACAAAAACAATGATTTTACCTGCTGCAACAAAATTTGCCAACAATATACTCAACATTTTAACTGTATCTACCATAGCACACCTCCATTAAATTTAATATATTATACCGGCGGACAACCCGCGAAAATACCTACTAATACGATTTATTTATATACTATTTATTTCATACTTATTCTGAGTCTAAGAAAAGCTTTAGAAGAGGTGTTGTGTCATCAGCGTTTACACACCATTGTAACACCTTAATGCCGATCTCTAAATCCAGCACTGTGTTTTGAGATATTTCATCTGACAATGCTGACAAAGTATCTCTCTCGGCTGACAAAGAAGCAATTGCTTCTAGTAGCTGAGACTCTTTTTTCGTTCCAGTCTGTGTTAGTGCAGACTTAGTAGGAGAGTTGCTTCTAGGAGCTCTATGCTGGGCTTTGATGCCAGAGTTCCCTTCTTTCTTTGCTTCTTCTTCTTTTTTAGGTTCCTCTTCTTTTTTAGGCTCTGCCTTTTTCAAAGTGTCCTCTTTTTT
>JACCDO010529992.1_pt1 | contig 32789 bp, 30 predicted proteins | sample 7446101 | NCBI WGS metagenome assembly JACCDO01 (sample SAMN15323440, study PRJNA562643) | freshwater metagenome | isolation source: river surface water | place: USA:Blue River Watershed | collected 2017-08-16 | reverse complement strand
ATAATAACGAATTAGTTATTAATAAAACGAATCCTCCATCAAAAGAAACCTTAACTATACCTTGTGATAAGAGAGTTTATGTTATAGAAGATATAGATTGTTTATCAGATGTTGTTCTTGATAGAAAACTTAAGGTAGAAGAAAAGAAAGAAAAGATAACTATAAAAAATGGAAATCAAATTGAAGAGATGCAACAATCATCTTTAAAAGAAGATGCTGATGAAAAATTAAATTTATCCTTTTTACTTAACCTTTTTGATGGTGTCCTTGAAACACCTGGTCGTATATTAATTATGAGTAGTAATTATCCAGAACGTATAGATAAAGCCCTTATCAGACCAGGTAGAGTTGATTTAAATATTGAGTTTGGTTATTGTTCTAATCAAACCATAAAAGATATTATACATTTTATATATGAGATACCTGTAAGTGAACTTGAAAATTATGAGTTTGCAGATAACGTTTACACACCAGCTCAAGTTAATCAATTTCTCTTTAATAACATAGATGATAAAAAGAAAGGTATATATAGCTTGTTAAAATGTAATTACATTCCTTCTTCAAAACCTTCTACTCCAGTAGATAGTCCAAGAGATAAGGTTATAACAACCTTTGAACATATTGATATTAAAGAAGGAGATGATAAAGTTGGTGAACCTTTTCAAGATATAAGTATTAATGAAAGTGTCCCTAAAGGAATAACAATTTTAGATGATATGTTTGGGGATGAAGCTATACAAGAAGTATCTTGTGATTTTATAGATTTAAATAACTTTAAAATTAATCAAGATGAACTGAAAAAAATGATAGTTAATAATAAATCAATTTTTCTTTCAGACTATAGAACAGATAATAAAGACCAAACTATGAATGAAGAAGCGAGGCCTATCTTCTGATGAAGCTAATTTAGAAGATCATTATAAAACAGCACATGATGAAGAAGTTATAAGGGTTCTTACTAAACAGAAAAATGCATTAGAAAAAGGTTTAGGTGAAAAAATATATAGAGACCAAGGACAAATATCAGGAACATTATTAAACATAGATATAGCCTTAAAAGATAAAATAAGAAGAAATGTTTACTCTGTAGATAGGATAAAAACTATTGAAAGAGAACTCGATGAACAGATGAAAGAGTATGGGTTTAAAGAATAAAATTAATGGAACCGAAAATGGAACTTAATAAATTAAGGTTAAATATTAACCTTAATTTATATTTATAAACGGAACGTAGTCTATAAACAATCCAAACAATACTATATAATTATACTCAAATTAAGGTATAAATTGGTATTAATAAAATAAGTTCCAAAAATGGAACTTATTTTTATATGTAAAATTAATATTTTCAACCTTATATAAAAGGTTGAAAATTAGTTATTGAAGTGTTAAAAATGATTATTTTTGTTAATTGTTTCTAAAATATACAAAATACGCCTCCCACCCACAAATGTTTTGTATATTTTGATGCGAGATATATTGTTTATTATGGTTAAACATACCCTAAGATGCTATGAAATGATAAGATAATACTCAACCTTTATATAACCCGTGTTATGTATAGTATTATTCGCACATACAGTACATGAGTGCGAAAGAAAAATATTTTTTTCAGTTTAAAAATATTTATATTATAATAAAAATGCCAAAGAGTGCAAAAACATCAAATATTGTATGCGAGTATTGTGATAAAAGTTATAGTTCCTCTTCAGCTCTAAATAGACATCTTAGAGAGACAAAATGTTCGGCTAAAACTAAAGAAGAAAATAAAAAAGAATGTATGTGGTGTAAAACTGGTTATACTAATATACAACATCATTATAAATACTGTAAAGCTGATAAGGAGACGGTTCATATGTCAGTATTAGATATTATATCCTTAAAAGAAAAAGAAAACGAAGACCTTAAAAAACAAATAGCAGACCTTCAAAACAAGCTATTTAACTTAGCAAGTAAGTCAACTACAACTACAGTTAATACTACAACTTACAACACTATCCTTAACTGTGATAAACCTCTTGTATTAGATAAAGACTACGTTCAAAATAAATTAATTGAGTGTTGTGGTATACCTTATCTAAAGAGAGGAGGAGAGGGTATATGTGATTGGTTCTTAGAATCAGTATGCACTAATGAACATGGAAACCTTTGTATAGAATGTGTAGATAAGAATAGAAAGAGGTTTAAATTTGAAGATATAAATGAAAAGATAAATGATATCTCGGGTAAGGATATAGTTGATTTAATAAAGTCTTGTTTTCCAAAGTTTAAGAAAACCTTACACTATCAAGCCTTTTTACAGGAAGTAGAGGAATTATGTAAAAGAAATTATTCTCCTGAAGAAGCACCATTCAGACAACATGAATATTATATGGCTGTAGAGAATATGTATAATGACTTTGTTAATAGACTCGTAGATAGAACTCACAAAGATAGTTTTACTTCTTTACTCAAGTTGAATAAGGAAAGAAAAGAAGAAGAAATTTATTATTAATTTTATTTTATTTTATTTTATAATAAAATGGTAACACAAAATAAAATAAATGCTTTAAGGAAACTCTTATTAGGACCTTTATTTGATAAATGCAAAGAAGATCCTTTTGGAGTAAAAAAAGAAGAACTGGAAGCTCACCTTGATACTTTAAAAAAAGAAGGCTGTATAGGAGATTGTACTGTTGATGAATTTGTAAAAATGTGTCAATTAAAATCCCATTTTCCTTCTTGTATGAAAGACGGTGAGAGAGGTTGTGTAGAAGAATGGTTTGGTAAACAAACTGGTATTAATAAGGTTTATTATAACAATTATAAGGGAGCAAAAATGTTTGAAGATGAACCAGATGACGATGAAGAAGATGAAGAAGATAAAAGTTGTGCTATTTGCGGGGTTGAACCAGGCGATGAAAAAGAAGAAAAAGACATGCTTAGAAGCTGTGGTCATTATGTTCATAAAGAATGCTTAATAAAGGCTGCAGATAGTAAGTATCGTGATTATGTTGAGTGTCCAGTTTGTAGAAAAAAGTTTTCAAGAAGCGAAGTACCAATGCCTGAAATTCCAAGAGAAGAAAGAATGAAATTAAGTTTAAGAAGAAGCGTAAGAGACTTTCTAGCTAATGGAGGGACAATTCAAGGCTATGCAAGAAATAACAGTCAGACATTATTTTCTTTATTTAAAGAATTAGATATGACAAATAGCGAGTTAAAAAGTCTTTTAAACATAAGTGATAAAGAGCTAGAAGAATTAACATCTGGAAAGGTTGAAATATATTATAGTGGTAGTAATCGTAATCAGTTAAAAGAACGATATAATCTTATTGGAGGTAAAAAAAATGGTATTTATGAGGAATGGTATCCTGCTGGTCAAATGAAAATAAAAGCAACATATAAAGATGACAAACTGCACGGAGTCTTTAAAAGTTGGTATAATACTGGACTACTATTTAAAGAGGTAATGTATGATAATGGAAAATTGAATGGAAAATCTAAAAAATGGAGTGAGGATGGGGAATTAATAGAAGAAATAACATATAGAGATGGAGTTGAAGTACAAGGTGGTTGTTCAATTCAATAGGTCTTCTACTCACTCGCCTACTCACTTCGTTCGTGGACTCATTCTGAGGCCTTATCCGCCTTACTCAACAACTTTTCTCTTTCGAGTTGTGCATCAAAGATTAGGTCGTTTACATTCTTCCTACTCTTAAGGGGTTTGTAGACTTCGCACCTAAGGTTAGTAGATAGGTTATCAAGACCGTGACTTACTTCTTTATATATACTTCCGTTTTTAGCGAACCTATAAAGGGAGTAGATACTGTTAGTGATGGCACTACAGGCGCTAAAAGTAATAACTATAGGGTCTTTTATAGTAGAAGATAAACCGGAAGAAGATATGTAGATAGTAAGAGCGCTAAAAACAATACTTCCAACGTTGAATAATTTCCCGTATTTAATCATCTTAACTCCTTTTTTATGGAGTTCAGATGCTTCACTTTTACAACATCTTGCCATTTTGAGAACTTCTTCTTCAATTTCAGGAGTCCAATCCGTTGATTCAGGTGAGAGAATATTGAGCTTAATGTCATCTTCTGAATGTTGTAGAGGAGATGAGTTTATGTTCTTTCTTATAGAGTCTAAAATGATGTTAACTTCTTCATCTGGTTTTAGAGTAGGAGTTTTGTTCATATTTTATTTTAAGTTTTTATGACTTAAAAAGAATTTTTATTTTTTTTTTCTTGTAGATTGTATAAATAAGTCAAAATGTCTATGTATGATGTTACAAATTCTTTATATCGTGATGCTGGTTGTCCAGGTCAATGCTCAAGTTTATACGAATATGCTTCAGTTGATGAAATGAATGGTATCAACGGTGCTTTACCAATCCCAGAATCAACTGCAAAACGTTTCTATCAAACTCCATCCTCTATTAACTCAAAAGGTCAAGTCGTTAACCCAGTTCAAGCAGTTATGGCTAATCCAGAAGCAGCTGCAAATGTTATTGCATCTAACCCAGCAGCAGCAGCTCAATTCATTAGAATGATGAATAGAAGATATTAAAATGGTTAAGGTGAAACTACCATTTTTTTCGGAGAAAAAGAAGTATTTAAAATTATAATTTAAACAAATTATAAGTTTAAAATAAAGATGTCATATTCAGAAGACGATTATTCACGTGATTATTCGAGGGATGAAAATAAAAAACCTCGTAGATCTCGTTATTCAAGTGATGATGAAGATGATTCTCCTTCATCTGACACCATTCGTATAAGACCTTTTAACTTTGATGATATGCCTCCATTTACAGGTAAGGCAACAGAAACAGGTAAAGGTGTTAAAATTGTGGTTATCGGTAAGGCAGGGTGTTTTGCTAAAGGTACAGGAGTTCTTATGTTTAACGGTGAAGTTAAACATATTGAAGATATTAAGGTTGGTGATATAATTATGGGAAACGATAACACCCCTAGAAAAGTTCAAAAACTTTTTCACGATACAGATGAAATGTTTGAAATTATACCTAATAAAGGACCTTCTTATACAGTAAATAGATTACACGATTTGGTTCTTGTAGCAAGTAAGTATAACGATATACCTACAGGTCACCAAGAAATTATTTCTGTAGAAGAATACCTTAAAAAAACTAAAACATGGAAAAAGAGTTTTAAGCTTATTAGAAGTTCTGGTGTTAATTGGGAACATAAAGAAGTTAAATTAGACCCTTATTTTTTGGGTTTATGGTTAGGAGATGGAACATCTGATAAAACAGATATTACTAATGTAGATCAAGAAATATTAGATTACTGTAAAGGATATGCAGAAGATTTAGGTATGGAATTTTATAAAACTAAATCTAAGTATGGATATCACTTTAGCTGTCAAGGAAGATTAAAGAAAGAAGATTGTAACTACATTCTTAATTCATTAAGAGAATATAAGCTTATTAAAAACAAACATATTCCATTTGATTATAAAATAACTTCAAGAGAGGCTCGATTAAAGTTATTAGCTGGAATCATAGACACTGATGGTTGTTTAAATTTAAAAGGTTATGATATCATACAAAAATCTGAAAAATTATTGGATGATATTATCTTTGTAGCAAGGTCTTTAGGTTTTTCTGCACACAAGAAAAAATGTCAAAAAAGTTGTATGCATAAAGGAACAAAAAGAACTGGAACTTATTACAGATGCATGATATATGGTAATGGGGTTGAGGAAATACCTTGTAGAATACCAAGAAAACAGATACAAGATAATACTATAAGAAATAAAAATAACTTAGTATCTGGTTTTAGGGTTGAATCAAGGGGAGAAGGGGAATATTTTGGATTTGAATTAGATGGTAATAGACTTTTTTTATTAGATACATTTGATATTGTTAAAAACTCCGGGAAGTCGAGTTTAATCAAAGATATTATCGCATCAAAATCCCATATTATTCCTGTAGCTCAGGTATTTTCAGGAACAGAAGATAGTAATGGAACATATGCTTCATTTATGCCTGATGTTTGTATTCATAATAAGTTAGATTTCAAAGCTCTCGAACAATTTAAAACACGTCAAAAGATAGCTGGTAAATATTTAAAATATCCATATGCAATTAATATCATAGATGATTGTACAGATGATCCTAAACTCTTAAAGAAACCAATAATACAAGATGTTTATAAAAATGGTAGACATTGGTATATGCTTCATATCCTTTCATTACAGTATTGTTTAGATATTCCTCCAGCAATTAGAAATAATTATGATTATGCCTTTATCTTTAAGGAGAATATTATAGCTACAAGAGAAAAGCTTCATAAGTATTTCGGAGCGTGTGTTCATAAGTTTTCAGATTTTAATAATTTGTTAGATCAAATTACAGGTGATTACACAGCTTTAGTTATTAAGAATTCAGCTAATGCTACAACTGCAGAAGAATGTTTGTTCTGGTATAAAGCAGATTTAAATGCTATTCCTAAAAACTGGAAATTTGGTTCCGCTACAGCTTGGGAATTTCAACAAGATAGAAGAGATCCAAATGCTGTTGAAACTTTTGGGTTGTAAAAATTATTTTAAAAGTTTATTCTTTACTTATAAAATAAATATGTATTTATCAGATCAAAATAGAGTTTGTGGTCCGAGACCCAATAGACATAATAATGCCTATACAAAGGAAGAACTTGTTAATCAGATAGTCCATTATGATTTAATGTCTAAAGAAGATGCTGAACGTGCAAGTATGAAACAGTTGTGTGAAGAGTTAGGTATTGACTATACTGACCCTTCTCAAGTTGAAATGTCTAAATATTCAGAGTGTTTAAAGACCTATAAAAAGAAAGATATAGTTGAAAATTATAAGGAATATTTTGAAGCAAAAGGTTTCTCACAACAACAAGTTAAGCTTATGAAAAAGGAGAAATTATGTGATATTATATATGGTGAAGATAGTGAGTTCGTTGTCCCTGAAGATTTTGATGAGGAGAATTGTAGTTTATATGATATGGGAACACTTACAAGAATTGCCGTTAGAAAACATATTGATACTACAAGATATAAAACACAAGGAGAGTTGTGTAGAGCTATTCACATTACTTACCTTCGCGAGAAGATGAACTTTAATTCAGAAAAGAATCCAGAATGGGATAAAATGTTATCAGACGGATCTGAAATCCTTGGATGTATGATCCCAAGAAAAGGAGATAAACGATTACAAGAACATCAATTAAGGGTTGTTAAACATATGTTAACTCACAGAGCACTTTTAGCTATACATGCAACAGGAACTGGTAAAACCCTTACAGCTGTTTCAACCATTAATTGTATGCTTGCTAAATACCCTAATATTAGAATAATTATTATTACCCCGTTATCACTTGTTGATAATATGAAAAAGGAAATGAAAAGATTTGGTTTAGACTTAAAAAGAGACCCAGAATTATATACTCGTGTTGAGATATATTCTTATGATGAATATGTTAACTTACAAAGAAGAAAGAGAGGAGTTGAATGTAAGAATACATTCTTAATTATTGATGAAGCTCATAATCTTAGAACAGATACTATGATTAAAGATAGTAAGTTAGAAAAAGGAACTAAAAGTTATGTTATAATGAAATGTGCAGCTGATGCTTTTAAAGTCCTTCTATTAACAGCTACCCCAATTATTAACAATATATTTGACCTTAGAAACTTAATGATGATGTTAAACGGATCAGATCCTGATAGTCCTCCTTCAAGAAAGGAATTTTTAAGTGAAGTCCAAACTTCATTAGGAAATATGATTAACTGTAAAGTAAGTTATTATGATCCTCCAAGAGATGAGAATTACCCTCAACGTATAGATAAAACTATTGATATGTATATGGATGCTGAATATTATAATAAATATAAAGCTGTTGAAATGCGATATTATAATCCTATGATTGAAGGTGATATTGTTAAAGCAAGAGGTAAGGATGATTTCTTCTTTCATAACCTTAGAGTTGCATTAAATTCTATTGATGGTGAAAATTCCCCTAAAGTTAACTGGATTTATGATTTTATAACTAAAGAAGCAGCTGAAGGAAGAAAATCCGTTGTATATAGTAATTGGAAGAAGGCTGGTATGAACCTTATAAGAAAGAGATTAGATGCGTTAAATGATCCTGGTATGTATATCTATATTTCAGGGGATGTTCCTTCTGAGGTTAGAAAGTTAGCTCGTAGAAAGTTTAATAAAGATGAAACTAAAATTCTCCTTATTACAAGAGCAGGAGGTGAAGGTTTAGATCTTAAAGGAGTTAGAAATGTTATTATTATGGAAAGTAATTGGAATGCTTCAGCAGATGCACAAATTATAGGAAGAGGTATTCGTTATAAATCTCACCTTCATCTTCCAGAAGAAGATAGAAATGTAACAGTTCACCGTATACTTTTACACAAGCCAGAGGGAAATAAAGATATATTAAAGAGTATTGATGATATATTATATCACCGAGCTTATGAAATTAAATTACCCTTAATTAAGGAATACTTAAATACTATAAAGGATAACTCAATTGAAGGTAATGGTTGTAGTTGTAATTTATCTGATAAAAATAATCCAATAGGTTGTCAATCAATAACAGTTCCTGATGTTAAGTTGAGAGAAGGGGGAGGTGGTAAGAAAGAGGAAAATTATGAAGCTCCAAGCGGACTTACATCTATAGCTATTAGAGTAGATGAAGTTAGTAGAAGTTTATTCCGTAGATTGGCAGGTGTAGGTGCAAGAAAGACACAACCACAACAAGAAGAACCTGATGTTGAATTTGAAGATATACAAATGGAAGAAGAGCTTAATGAAGATGATTTTGAAATGGGTGAGGACTTACCAAATGATGATTATGTTGACGAATATGCAAATAGATTAGATTCACCTGATGAATATGAAGAAGCAAATTCAGAGAATGTTAAAATTGATGAAGAAGAAGCAGAACCGGAAATAGAGATAGAAGATGAAGATTTTTAAATTACAGTAAATATAAAAAGCAAGTATAGTTTTTTTTATATTTAATTAATTTCTTTATATATTATAAATGTCATCTACTCAAACTGTTTACTTTAACAATCCAGCTGATATTACCACCTTACAAGGTCAAGTTGGTACTACTGCAGGTCAAGTTAATACTACAAAAGTTAACTCTACATATATCTCAACATTTAGCACAACTGGTGCTATAAATAACTTATCAGTTAACCGTTTTGTTGATAAATATACTATTAACAATGGTTTAGGTCCATATATGGTTGATGCAGTTCCAATCTGTTTCAGAGAAACAATTGCAATGCCAAAATTCTCTAACAATTTATCTACTTCTACAGGTGGTGCTACAAACCCTACAGGTGTTGGAGGTTTACATTATACTTCAACCTTATATGATACTTTCTTAGGTCACGATATGGTCGTATATTTACCATCAGCAAGAACTACTATGGAAACATCTCCTGTATTTAAAGAAACAGTTCAAGGAGAATGTGATAACTTAGGTGCATTTGGTTGTACTTTAGCAGATTTTAACGGTCCAATTTCAGCTCTTTATACTACAGCAGACCAATGGACTGCTACATTAGGTAGTTCAACTTTAGGTGCATTATTTAATACTTTTTATGCTTTAGCAAGAGATTCTACTTCTACTACAGGTGCAAGAACTGCAGCATTAGATGCAATATATGCTAATGATGATTATAATACAGTTAAAACTAGATTCAAATATCCATTTAAAACATTTGACCAAATTAAATCAGGTTCAGATTTCCAATTTGAACAATTATATTCATTATCAGGAGCAGCTTTAATTAATACAGGAGCTGATGGTGTTACTGTATATCCTACTCAAATAACTTCTACTACTTATTCAGCAACTGGAAACTTATTACCTGTTGCATCAAATGTTAATGCTATAAGTAATCAAATGGGTTTATTTATATTCCATATGGGAGATGGTAACAACATGTGGATTGATAGTGTAGCTCATCAAGTTGCATCTTGGGGTTACGCGGTTGCATTTATTCCTGGAACTCCAATGAATAATCGTATTAATAAATTTGGTTTAACTAAAAATATAGCTAAAATGATTGCTGATCGTGATATTCCTTTAGTATCTCCTACTGGTTCACAAGCTGCTTATTTCTTTACAGGAGGTTCTGCTAATATTTGGGCTAGATATGATTCAACAAACGATAATGTTGTTGCAAATGCTGGTGTAAATGGTTTTTGGAGAAATGCATTTAGACAAATGTTAGGAACTGCTCCAGCTCAATTAATAATGGAAAGATATTATTATGAAATTATATGTGTATTACAAAAACTTGGTGTTGGTAGATATATTAATTATAATAATGTTGTTGTAGGAGGTATATCTGGAGGTGGTTATGGTCTTGTTTCTACAAGCAAGTTTATATCAACCGGTCTTTCTACTCAATATAGATTAAACGGAGGTTCTGTTCCTCTTTTTAAGACTAAAGCATATATTGAACTTCAACCTGTTTTCCCTGATTATTCACAAAAAGTCGATGCAGCAGCTGCATCTAATAATTTTATATATAATAATCGTTATGCTTTAGGTATAAACGTATTACCTTGTCCTTTTATAGGTATTACAACAGATGCAGATTCTGGTAATACCGCTCAAATAGCAGCTCCTCTCGCAGATAATAGATTTAATCATCAAATGCAAACTATATTTCAAATGACAAAACAAGCAGGTATGAATACAACATCTGCTATTCAAAATTTAGCTAGATCTGCTGTATTTTATAAATCAGGTAGTAGTCATACTGATTCTGTTCAACTTTCTGCTTTAAGACCTGGAGATGGTCAATACGGTGCTTCTATCTATAATGAATCTTATTTTACTGAATGGATGAATGGTTGGTATTTAAATTTAAACCCACAATGGCCTGCTATTGATAATACATATGAATCTGGTTTACAAAATGAAATTGCATATACTATGATGAATGATATTAAAGCTAACACTATTGTTGAATTAATGGCTCATCGTTTCTTAGGAAATGATTATCCAGTTCCTCAATCAGCTATGCAATCTTTGGGTTTAAGATGCGATATAGGTCCAACTCATTGTGATATTATCCCTGAAATGGAATACTTACGTGTTGGTCCTTTAGCTCAAATGTCATATGATGATAACTATAATATTGTCTTAAAGAATAACCCTAATGTAGCTACCTCAACACAAACTTTTAATGTTGTTGCTACTGGTTCTAACGGTATATTCAAAGGTGTTAGTGCAACTACTTCTTTTACTTTACCAGTATATACTGCTGCTGCAGGACCTAATACTAAACCTTCTACTGGTAATACAGGACAACTTATTATAATAAGTGATTCAACACCTCCTGGTAGATTAGCTTACTGTTATAGCAATACTTGGTATTATGTTTCTGATAACTCTGCTGTCTAAATTAATTTCTTTTTTTTCTTCATGTATTAATAAAATGGAAAACTTACACATTTTATTAATACTCGCTGCAGCATACTACTTCTTTGTCTATAAACCAAAAGAAGGTTTTGTCAGTATGCACGACCACCGTGAAAACGCTTTATACCGTGATACTTAATTTTAAGACTAAATGAAATATATTTCTTATTTTAACTAAGAAATATCTTAACTAAAATGAACCCAATTATTGACGACGAAGATATCCCTATATCTAACTTTATAAACTCCCGTAAACCTCGTAAAAACAACTCCCTTAAAGGTAAAGTATGTCTTGGTTTATGCTGTATAAACAATGGATTACGTAAATTCAAAGACCATAATGGTAAACACCAAGAGATATTCTGCAGTAGAGGAACCCCAAGAAGTCACTTTACTGTAGAGCGTGCTAAATCCCTTGCACTCTTAAATATTGCAGATATATCAAAGCTTGTTGACTGGAATATTGAAAATAATATACATCATCTTAGATTATCCTCAGAAATATTCCCTCACTTTACAGATAAAGAAACAGAAAGCTATACATTAGACTTTGCTATCCCTCATCTTCAAAAAGCTGGTGAACATTGTAATAAAGTAAAACACCGTATAACAATGCACCCAGGACAATATAATCAAGTGGGTGCTAAAAATCCAGACGTATTTGATTCAACTGTATCTGATCTTAGTATGCATGCTGATATATTAGATTATATGAATATTGACAACTCAGGTATATTATGTGTTCACGGAGGAGGTTTGTATGGAGACAAAGATTCAGCAATGAGAAGATGGATAGAACAATTTGACGATTTACCTACAAAAGTAAAGCGTAGACTTGCAATAGAGAATGATGAAAAGTGTTATTCTCTTAGAGATTGTTTGGTAATATCTGAAGCTTGTAAAATACCAGTTATATACGATACACACCATCATGACTGTTATCATAATCATTATCATCCAACAGCTCCAGAAGAAGAAGTAGAAGATCTTGTTGAAGAAGTTGTTGAGAGTTGGAGAGGTGTAGATCCTGTGTTTCATATAGCAGAACAAGATGTAAATAAACCACAGATAGGTGCACATTCACAGTTTGTAGAGGTTATCCCACAGCATCTTCTTGATATTCCAGAAAAGTATAATATAAAGATAAACATAGAGGTTGAGGCAAAAGCAAAAGAAGCAGCTATATTAAAGCTTATGAAAAAGTATTCTCTTTAATTATACAGTTGGGAAGCAAATTAATTTAATTTAAAAAAACTATCATTATAATATACTATAAGGTATATTACAATGGATGAGAAAACACAATATAATTGTGATAAGATATTTAATATATCTAACCATATACATAATTGTATAAAGAACAGTATATCTCCTTTAGGAAATAGAGTTGACTATACAAGCGTAAAGTCTATTTGGACTTCTTTTATAGGATTGAATGTTACTCTTTCTCAAGAAGAGTTTAATTTGCTTAACATCAAGTGTAAACATATGAGAAATTTATTAGATAGAATAGAGTATATTTTGTGTGGAATCAATCACTTAAATGGTTTTGATAAAGATAAGCAGATACATTATATAAATAATAATGTAGGGTTATTTGATATATATTTAGACGAGTTTAATATTATGATGGACAATATAAATAATGATATACAGAACCTTAAAAATAAGAATGTTACATACTCGAGAATAATACCAGAAAAAGACAATATAATAAAGGGAACAAAATGGATAAATATATTATTTAGTTTTTATCTTAAATATGACGGTATTAAGAATGTATCTACAAGTGAATTCTTTTACCATATAAATTCAATATGGGATAAGATTAATATTTCTGAGAGTATAGAGATATCTGATATAATGGATAATATACTTGGAGGTTCTTCTATTATGACTATATCATATAATTTACTTGATTGGATAAAAAAGAATGGGGATTCCTTACCCGTTAATTATAAAGACATAATTAATATATCTTTGGAACCAGAAATAAGGATAAAAAGAAGAGAAAGAAATACAATTGAATTTAATCCTAATGATTATTTTATACTCACTTCAGACTCTGAAGACCTTACGCTAAAGGTGTAAAGTTCCAACCAAGAATATCACAACATTTTTCATAGAACTCGTCGTGTTCTTTTAATCTTGCCGGAGTTGATAAGCTATTTAAATGATCATCTGGTATTTTTACACCTTGCTTTAAGAGTAATTGTCTAAGGACATAATGAGAATTTAGAAAGTTTTTACGCTTTCCTTTTATCTTTAAAAATACAGTAACTAGTTTGTCAAAATCTTCGTATAACCCTTTTTCATATTTACTTATATCAGGTTTATTTTTACCTACAATATTACTATAGATAAGTTGTTTATCTTCATAATATTTAAAATTCCCGGTTTCTTTTAAGAACGAGTTTATATGATTTATAGTAAGTTTTTCAAGGGATAATCCATGCATATTTATCATATATTTAACATCTGAATATACTTTTTCAGGGATATATCTATTTTGTTTTCCTTGATATTGATTAATGGTATCTCTAAAATGACATTTCTTTTCATAATGATATCTTTGAACTATATTCACCCTTGAATAATCATTATAGTTATTATTATCTTCTATATCATTATATATATTTCCACAGTTTCTACAGATAATATTACCGTTTAAATCTTCTGATTTGTCAAAGCAATCACAATATTTAACTTTTTTATTTGTTTTTTTAGCTTCTTTATAGGTTATTTCAAACACTTTTTCATCAAAAGGATTAAACATTTTATAAGTTGTTTTAAACCTGTTTTTAATATATTTTTTAAAATAGTATTCCATCTTCTGAGAAAGAACAATTGTAGTTTTTTCCTTTAAATCTTGAAATATATTATTATATTTAAATATAATATCGAAAACCGTTTTATCATTTTTACCTTCATTTTTACCTATGAAAGAAGATACTTGAGGTTTTTCAAGATATTTTTTATATGTATTGATGATATCATCAGAACCCAAGTTATACATAGATTCCATAAAGTCAAAGTTTGTTAAATATACGTGAAGATCAGTAATAAATTCAAACATATTTTTATACTCTCTATAAGTATATTCTTCTTTTGGATATTTTTTATCAGGGTAAGGATCGCTCTCATAGTATATTGATATATTTTCTATTTTTTCTTTTTCAGAGGTAATACCATACGGAATATTTCTGTTTAAACAGTTCCATATAAGAATAGATATGATCTTTTGGTATACTGGTATATTATCCTTTTCAATTAAAAAGAATTTTAGAATTCTTTCTTGGACTTGAAGTATATCGTCTTCTGATACTTCTTTCATTATTAATAAAAATACATTTATAATCTTTAAGCGGGACTTTTTTAATATCTTCTTCTTACTGATTGAACAGAGGTAAATAAACTAGCTAATCCGTTAAAGAAACCTGAAAAGTAGTTTAATTTATACTTAAAATCTAAAGCTAATAATATAATAAATATAACAAATATTATTAATACTATAGCCCAACCTGGTAAAGATTGTTTCGGTAAAGCAAATAATTCAACTTGTGCTTTATTTATACATCTAAACCAATCTTCAGACGATATTGAATATAAAGAACATTTTTTTGCTTTTTCTGCATCTGATAAAGGAACATATGACATTTTTAATTATTTAAAAGAAAATAATTAAAAATAAAGATTTAAAGCGAGTAACCGCGCTTCGCTCGGATTTTGCTTCGCAAAATTAAAAGAAGAAGTATTGTAAGTGGGATGCTGGTGCTGCTTTACGTGGAATCATATCAGCAAGAGGTCCTGGTAAAGTAATAAAACCCATATAATGAGCTATTCCAATCAATAAAAATAATATTAATAAAGCAATTAAAAAATTACGTAAACGATTATTTTCGTCAGATGCATCTGCACGGTAACCTTCTTTTGGAATACCCATAATAGAAGTCTTAGCTCTACACCAGTAGTATTTTAATTTTGTCATAAATGCATTTTTTTCTTGAGGTGATAAATCAGCATATGTTTTAACATTACAGTAAACTTCAGATTCACTTGGTGTTTCTGCATTCTCAGCACGTTGATGTCTAATATGTTTTGGCATTTTCTTTTATTCTTATTAAGAGAAAAAAAAAATTAATTTTATTGTAACTCTTCCATCTCTTTTAAAAACTGTATGATCTTCTCCATATAGAATATACTCTTTAAGTTGGTGTTTCTAACGTTAGAAGTTAATGTTACGCAATCATTAATTCCTTTACCTTCTTTCTTATTTTTATCCATAATTTCACCTATCCTTTTTATTCTATCATTATATAACTTATTCTCACTTCTACCTGAGAATTTCTTTGTATTAACACTTATTTCAGTAAGTAATTTATAGAGGCCTGGAAGCTCATTATCAAAGGTATTATATATTCTTGTATATAATAAAGTTTCATTTATTTTTACGTTCTTTTCAAGGTTATTTGCCTCTTTATAAAAATTCTCTAAATCTGTCATAAAGTAATATCCTACCCTATTAAAAGGGCTTGCAAATGTAAAAGAGTCTACTGTGTCATATCTATTAATATAAGACAACATTTCTTTATTAATATAAACCAACTTATAAATAGAGTCTTGAAATAAAGGAACAAATCTATTTAAACTTCCTTCTATACTCTTCTTTATAGTGTTAGTTTTATTGTTTATAAATATACTACTTACAGCATTTTCTTCTTCCTCTTCTGATTTTAAATTAACGTGAAAGTAATTTTTAACGCTATTATCAGGCTTAATATAATATTTTGAAGGGATGTAAATAAAGAAATCTAACCCTGAAGATAAGTATTGAATGAATAGAAACACTGTTCTACCATCTGCTGTAAATATACCGTGAACACCTATATTATTCTTTTTGAAATAGTTTAACAAGTTGCCTATTTCATACTCCTCAACCTCGTCTTCTTCGTATTTATTATCATCGCTTGACATTTTATTTAAGTATTGTTAATACTTTAAAGTAAAATTTTCTATTTTAGAATACAAAGGTTAAATATTTTGTTGTAGAGATTATAAATGACAACATTTGGTGATAAAATCAAAGATCTACCTATTGATAAAGATGAATCTAAATCCCCTGATTTAGAGCTTGTTAACTCTATTTTTATTCCTCAAGAACAAGGATTAGTTTCGAAGGAAATTAAGCTCCTTATCGTAGGTATTGTTTTATTATATGGTCTCTTTAGAGAAAGCTCACAAAGTTATCTCTATGGAATAACTAAAAATGATAATATGACAAAAGCTATTACTGTTGGTATAGTCATTATCACACTCTTCTTACTTAACAGATCTGGCTATATGTGAACGCAAATTTGAACTTATATCATCAAAATTATTCATCATACTATTAGGGCTTAAACTTACCTTAGGCGAACGGGGTTTAATATATGTATTGGATCTAAAGTCATTCATTAAGACATAACTGTCATATGAATTGATGTGGATATTAGAATCCAGTTTTTTAATATACGATTGATAACTATATATTTCTGCCATACTTTTATGAGATAAAAAACAAAAAAAAAATAAAACTTAAATATTGTATTCATAATATAGTATGAATACAATAATGTTTAACGCATTGAAATATGTCTTTACTAATGACCGTAGAGATAATATGAACGAATATAATAGAGACATAATTACCCGCCTTAAATTCATAGGAACATTTTCTCCTGGGGAAAAAATTGATATTAAGAATCTAAGGGTAGAATCAAATAATATTTTTACTCCTATAAAACGCCTATTACAAGGAGAAAGTAGAGATCATACATATTCTTTTATAAACTCTACTATAGAACGCTCTTTTGATATTGTAAAATCATATTCTACAAGCGAAAGAGTCAGCGAAAGATTAATGTGTAAGAATATTCTTGAAGATATGATTAAAGCTATAAAAGGTCTTCAAAATATCCAAAAAACTTATAAAGAAGACAAGCTCTTTTATTGCAACATTGAAACTATCATTGAAAATATTCACTCTAAACTATCTGAGGTTAAACAAAAAGATCCAGAACTATTTAAACTTAGAGGTATATTCTCTGATGCATCTCTTGAAACTATCTTTGAAGAAACGGAAGAACCAAAAGAAAAGAAAGAAGAACCTGTCCAACATAAGAAGAAATAAACTTTTTTATTTTATAAACTATAAGATAAAAAAGATGGCTAAAATTATGTCTTTATCTAATTGGTGGAAAGAATACGGAACATATGTATATATTGGAGGAGCTATATTATTATTTATCATTATTATATCACTTAAATATTTTTACCCTGAATGGTTTGATGAACAAGTTAATGCTATGAATGAGATACAAAATGACCTCGAACTTACCCATAGAACATTAGATATTCCTTCTAAAAGAAACAAGAGTGAAAGTAAAGGTGAAATTGAATGTAAAAAAGCTGCTGAAAAGATATTTGGTAAACCCTTCAAGAAGATTCGCCCACACTTCTTAAAGAGTGAAGTCACCGGTAAAAATCTTGAATTAGATGTTTATAACGATGATCTTAAGTTAGCCGTAGAATATGATGGTATACAACACTATAAATATACTCCTCATTTTCATAGAAACGGAGAAATAGACTTTCAAAAACAATTACAGCGTGATAAATTTAAGGAACAAAAATGTATTGAAAACGGAATCCATTTAATAAGGGTTCCTTATCTGGTTAAACAAGATGAAATAGAAGGATATATAAGGGTAAAAGCAAGAGAGATTGGTATCATTGATAACTAATTTAACGTCTAAATTTACCAAACCATCTTCCTCTATGAACCCTTTCATGAGGAGGTGTTAAACTACTTATTTGAAGAGGTCTATCATCGTCTTCGTCATCATCAAAATTAAGTCTTCTTGATGGATTATTTTCTTGCGGATATTGATATCCGTGTCTTCTGAACCAAGCTCTAAGCATATTTATAACAGTTTCATCTTCTACGTATTCTATCTCTATAATCTCTTCAATAGCTTCTTTAAATAAATCATTATTACTTTCAATTGATAATATCTCTCTTAATACTTCATAAAGGCTTGACATAACAGCTATATTAATATCGTGTTTAACAATCATTTCACTATCAAAACTAATATTAGATTCCATAAGAGTTTTTAAAATATATTTAGTATGTTCTTTTTTAGTTTCTGAATCTGATGATAAAAACCTATTTATTCTTCTTAAACTACCTGATAATGGTATAGAAGAACCTGCAAACGCATCCACTATTCTCTTAACACTATCCTCATTCATTTGTCCTATATGTATCTCATCTAATAATTTATCAATCCAAACATCTTGATATTCACTAATATCTTCAGAGAATTCTCTTTCATAGAACTCTGCTACAGTCTCTTCTACATACATTATATTGTGTTCTCTAATATTGTTAACTATACTTTCAGTTAATTGTTCAGCTATATTTTCTCTTTCAAATGAAGGTGGTTCATATCTATGTCTACTAAACCAAAAAATAATTAACTCTTTTGTATCCTCTTCAATATTGTCTAAATCAAGTTCATTAATAGCATTTAATATTGCTTCTTTTAAATTGTCAGATTTATTCTCCTCATCTGCTACCTTAAATAATTTATTTAAGAATAATCCTAAATTAGATGATATTAATAACTCACAAAAATAACCTAATGAGTCTTCATGTTCTGTTCTAACATAATATTTTGATAAAGAATTTATAATAAAAAATATTTTATTTACTTGTTCTCTGGTTGCACCTCTTAATTTTCTATTAAAAGTTTCAATGGTTCTTCTACGAAGATTAATACGGGTTCTACTTTCATATATAACTTCTAAAAGTCTATTTATATCGTCTGTGCTTATTTCTATAGAATTTTCTTCTTCAAAAATACATTTTAAGATTGAAATTAACCAGGAACTTATATATAAACTAAATAGTGAACTTCTTAAAGAGAATTGATTAAATTCTCTTATTTTATTTATCGCATCATCTATTCTATTTTGGTATATGTTTTGAACTATAATATCTGACATTCTATCTTCTTCTGTTTCTTCTTCTTCTGGTTGTATATTAAATCCCATTTGTGAAGCATTAAATTGTGCTCTTCTTATACTATCTGCTTGACGTTGTTCAATGGTTCTTACTGGAACTGGAACTTCTTCTAAGGTATACTCTCTTCTACACTCAGGACACTGAGCATTATCCCTTCCTTTTTGTTGAGCTATCTTAATAAGACAGTTTACATGAGAATGATGTCCACAACTCATCTCTTGAACAGGTAAACCAATCTCATCATCTCCACTTAATCCACATACATTACAAACCTCACCTTCTTCCTCTTCTTCTTCATCTGTGTCTGGTTCATCTTCTATTGTTTTACCCTTTTTATATTGGTCATAATAGAATTTATCTACACCTTTAGATCTCTCACCAATATCTTCTATACACCCTCTGTATTCTCCTGATACACAGGTAGGATAATGAGTTTTTAATTGACAAGTTTTTACAAATTCTTCGACAGAACAGTCTCCAATACAACCTTCCGATTTAATCTTTTCGAGGTGTTGTTCTAAGCGTTCTCTACTTACACCCATAGGATTATCCTTGCATTCTTGATATAAGTTACCAAGGAGTAATCTTCTAAGAGCGTCAATTTTTTTATTAGTTATTGACATTTATAACTAATAAAAGATAATTTGTTTTTTTTGTGATTAACACATCATACCTTCTTCACATACATTAGTTCTAATATGATGAGAAGGAGATCCAGAGAACATACCATTAAACATACCTTGTCTGCTATCATAACGAATGTGTTGTTTAATGTGTTGACCTGCACCAATATATTTATCAGAGTAACGAATATGTTGTTGAGGTTTTCCTTCGAATGGATTTGTTGAAGGATCAGGTAATTCTCCATCAAATCTACCCATTCTAATATGAGCAGGCATACCTCCTCTTAAAACTTTATCGTTAGCGCAAGAGCTGCAATTGCAGTTTGCTGAATGTTTCATTAACATGTATAAAATGACTGCTAAGACAGCAACTATAATTAAGTGTTCTTGTTCCATTTTAATGTTTAAATAAGAAAATAATTTCTTTTTAAAATTTTTATTTTAACAAAATGAAGAACGAGTATATACCTATCTTAAAATTATCTCTTCCATCACATACTATCTCTATTACAGGAACAGACAAGCCATTAAGACACGAGCCTCAAATAATAGGGAAAGGTAGTTTTGGAAAAGTATATTCTATAAGTGAAGATGAAGTATACAAGAAATTTAAGCTAATTACTTCATCTCAAAATGACTTTGCTATAATAGAAAATAATATCAAGGAATTTTCGTTCTATAAACTCCTTATGAAAAAGTCAGAAGAAAACTCTTTTACATCAAGTGTATTTGTGCCTAACATACCTAATTGCATATCTGTTCCTACTAATATAAGGTTTAAAAATCCTTTTATGTTTATTGAAATGTCAAATTATGGTATTCCTCTATCAAAGGTTAATTATACTTCTTTTGAAGAATTTAAAAATATTTTTAGACAACTTATTGAAGGTATTGAGACCCTTAATTTAAGTAATATGTCTCACGGAGATATAAAGCCAAACAATATTCTTATTGATTCACATAATAATGTTACTATAATAGACTATGGTAGCATATGTTTTTTTCATTCTAAACACATTAAAAACAAGTATCAAAGATGTACTATTTTCTATGTTTCTCCTGAAGAGATAATTACAGGGAACTATTCTCTCTATAATGACTGGTGGAGTCTCGGTGTAATTATGTTTGAATTTTATACTAAAAAATGCTTTATTAAAACATTACTTGAAACCATTAAAATAAGTGAATTAGATATTGAAAGATTTATAGATTATAGCTTTGAACTTAAATCAACGCAAGAATTTAACCCTAAACGTTTCCTTATAAATGTATATTTAAATTTAACAGAGATAAGCATTCACAAACTTATAGAGGATAATATAAAGGAGAAAGAGCTTGTATATATTTTAAAGATGTTATTAGTAGTTGATCCTACAATTAGGCATAAAAATAAAAATAAAATCTTACCCTTATTTAACTATACTGATACAACTCCAAGAAATATAGATGTTTTATCGAATTTAGAAGAATTTTCTATTTATGATTTTAAACACCTTTCAAACAAAGAACGAAATAATATAGTTGAAAACACCTTTAAAATATGTATATATTATAAAGAGTTTGGAAGGGAGATTATAGGTCATTCTATTATGTTATTTGATAGATTTATTTTTAGGGTAAAATCAACTAACAAAAATATGTATATATATAACTTAATCTGTATCATCTTATCAAGTATGTTATTAAAGGGAGAATCTTTTAAAGGAAATAATATTAAGAAATACATATTAGAATGTTATAGTGTAAGTTTACCTTTAAACTTAATAGAAGAATATGTTTTAGAAATAATAGAAACTCTTAATTATTCGCTATTATGTTTACCTCCAGAAATGCTTTATAATTTCGAAGTCGATTACTCTAAAATGTATAAATTATACTTAAAATATCCCTTAATAAACAGCTATGTATATGAAATATATAAACTTTTAGGGTAAACTTTCAAATTAAAAAAACTAAATATTAAAGTAATCTAACTCTAATATTTAAAAATGATTAAACCTTTGATTAATGAAGTTTTCCCATCTACAGGAATACTCTTAAGAAATAGATATATAGATGCTTACCGCAGGGCATATTTTATTAATAAAATATACAACAGTGGTATTAAAAATATAGAAATTGGTTCCTTTAATAAAGATCAACCTTTAATTAACGGTATATACGAAATTACAACTAAAATTAACTCTGATATTTATAAAGGAGGTTTGGTAAAAAAATACCCTATTCATAGAGGAGATATTAATCAAATAATTTTCCCTATGTATACATCTAACAGTGAAAATATAAGAGTAAGAGGCCTCTCAATAGATCAATCTATTGAAGAATTTAATAAGCACAAAGAAAAAGCTAAAGCTAATGGGTTAGTAACTAAAATTGTTTTAGATGGTTCTATAGAAGATGATTTTCCTTATATCTACAATAACACAAAACCAGATATAATTGAAGTTGAAAGTGTTAATAATATATTATTAAAATATGTAGATGATGTAAATAAAATATCATTAAGACCATCTTCCTTTGAAGAAGTGGATAAGGCTTATTGCGAACGTATTTATATGTATAGTAGCAGCATATTAAAATGCCATAAACACGTTGAAACTATTAAATTAATTAAACACTTACAATCTAAATTAGGTATTGAATTACCTGTAAGTATTACTTTACTAACAGAAGTCCAAAAAGAAATTATGGATGATTTTAACTGGTAGGAATAGTTATTAAAGTGACAGAAGTTTTTATATAGCCATTTTTTTCCATATCATCATTTCTTCTTCTGTTAAGGCGTTCATTATTTTTTCAAAAGGAAGGCCTTCTTTAGCTAGCATATCAACTTTTTGTTGAACTTGTAATCTTTTTTGATTTTCATCTGGAGAAAAAAATGGTCTACTAATATTAGGTTGAGGACCAAAAGGAGAAATGTCAATTGGTTTAAAATCAGGATTTACTAAAGTATTTAAAACTTTCATTTCAGCTTCTTTTGCTTTCATTTCAGCTTCTAACACTTTATTGTTTTCTTCAGCTTTAGTTTTGTTAACTTCATTATCTATTTCATTCTTTTTTATTTCAGCTAAATAATCAGCTTTAATTTTATTAGTTAAAGCTTCTTCGTATACTCTATTTGCTTCATTTCTTGCATTAATAGCTTTTTCTAAAGCAATATTTTCCATATCTCCATAACCTTCTTTCTTTAAAAAGAATTGATAAAGTATATATAATACGATAGCACCTATTATCAAGTTTTTTGTTTCCATTTTAAAAAAATAGAAACAAAATAAAAAAATTAAAAATCTGCATCAAAACTAATTTCATTTTCTTCTTTCTTGCTTAACACTGTTTGTTTAGCGTAATTTGTAACTTTACGTTCGAAGAAATTACCCTTATTTTCTAAACTGATTAAACTCATCCATACAAATGGATTTTCAACTTTAAAAACCCTCTCTCCTATTAACTCATTACTTAAATGATCTGCAACATACTCTACATATTGACACATCAAGGTCTTATTCATACCCTTTAAATTATATGGTAAACTGTCTCTTACAAATTCTTTTTCAACTTCCACAGCATCCTTAATCATATCTATCACCATCCCTTTTTCTAACTTATTTACTATATGGTTATGATATACTAAAACTGCTGTATCACGGTGCATTCCTTCGTCTCTGCTAATAAGTTCATTTGATTGACATAAACCAGGCATCATTCCCCTTTTCTTTAACCAGAAAATACTACAGAAAGATGCACTGAAGAATATACCTTCTACAATACTAAAAGCTACTAATCTTTGAACAAAGGAACCATTTTTAATCCATTTACGAGCCCATTCTGCCTTCTTTTTAATACATTCAATATCTTTTACTGAATTAAATAATTTTTCTTTTACATCTTCTTTTTTTACAAGTGTGTCTATAAGAACCTGATACATTTGAGAATGGACATCCTCCATCATCTCTTGATAGTGATATGTAATTTTAAGCTCTGGAATTTTAATTTGTTCAACAAAGTTTTCATCAAGATTCTCATTAACAATAAAATCACTGTTTGCAAAGAAGCCTAAAATCATCAATATGAAATGTTTCTCATCATCATCTAATTTATCCCAGTCATTAAGATCATCTGCTAAACTTACTTCTTCAACACTCCAAAAAGCTGCAAATTGTTTCTTATACATATTCCATATTTCAGGATATTGAATAGGATATAATCTAGTGCGTTCTTCGGTTAAAATAGGTTCGGTCATTTTATATATACTTATATAAAGAAAATCTTTTTTTAAATCAATTAAAAACTTCTTCCAAAATCTCTTGGGGCGTCGCAAATACTTCCACACATAAGAGACCCATAAATAACAGTTCCGATAATAACAAAACCACCTATCTTTGGAAGCATCATACTTAATATTAATAAAACTGGCGCGTATGCTCCCCATTTACCTATAATAGTGCATTTGAAAGCATAATATATAGCAATCATAAACAAGGCTAAATAAACGAGTAATAAAAATACAAGAGCAATTAATAAGTTACGAGTTGATTTATCCAAGTCTTCAGGACAATATACTCCCATAGCATCAACTTGTTCTTTCATCTTATTGTATTCATTATATTTTTGGTGTAAAGCTTCATAAAACATCTTTTTTATTATACAGAAAACAAAAAAATAAAAATACATTTTTAAGATACACTCCAGTATATTAAAAATGATTATAGCATCTATCGTAACTATTCCTGGGAGATTAGAATCTCTTATTTTCGTTTTAAAAGAACTCTTAAAACAATCTATCCAACCAGATCTTTTATTTGTTAGTGTAAGTAACTTTTACCCTCGATCCGGTAAACACTACAGCAAAGAACACCTAGATTATTTAATTAAGTTTTTAGAAGATTATCCTATATCTAACACCCTTATAAAATATGAAAATGATATTGGTCCTACATTAAAGTTAATTACACCTCTAAGAGAAGTATCTGATGAAAGATTAAATAAAGATGATACTTTTATTTTTACCTTTGATGATGATACGCCTCTTTATGAAAGAACTATCGAATCTCTATTACAAGCATATAACAAGAATAAAGGCGCTGTATACTCTTTCTCAGGGACACGTGAAGGAAGATTTTTACACGCAGAATTTCTTCCTCATGATTATGATTATTTTGAAGTAGACGTTGTAGGTGGATATAGAGGAGTATTATATCCGACATATTTAATAAATAAAATAGAATTTTATACTTGGGTTGAAATGTTTATTGCATCTTCTAAGAAACATAACTTAATAGCTATGCATGACGATCATATCTTCTCATACTATTTTAAATATAAGAGGATACCAAGAAGGGTAAGTAATAGCCCATTTAATAAGGAGTTTAAATACACTCCAATAAGTAATACAGATGGTATTTTTAACGACACGAATACAAATATATCAGTTGAAATAACCAGAAATACATTGTTTGAAAATAAACTTGACTGGGTTGTTAATAACCCTTTTTAAACTTTATTTAAGATATCTTGAAGTTTTTCAACTGTAGGTAAAGCCGCAACATTCCATATGTAATCACCATCTCTTCCATCTTTAATAAAGAATTGCCATAATTTAGCATCATACCAAGGAATAGTATCATATGGAGGTTGTATCTCTGCAGTAACTGGAAAAAATTCTGGAGCTACATATAACTTATCTTTACCATCTCTTAATTGATCTGGATATACAGTCTTTCCTACTTGAACGCACATGAATTCTGTTGAAGGCCATATATTTTGTAACACCTTTAATACCATTCCTGATCCTACAACTAACCACAATCTATCAGGAGCACTTATATTTACAAGCGCTTCCTTTAATATATCCTCAAATAACTTAACAGTAGATTCATCCTTTAATCCAAATGAAAAGAGATATCTACCTTTGGTATTTTCAGCAATATATTTTTCAGCTTCATCATGAGTTTCTTTTAATGTTCTTCCTTTAGGTTTATTACTAAACTTATAATTTGTTTTTAAATGTTTCATTGCAAAGTCTACCAAGTAAGGCATAGGTTTAGCATTTTTATAGGTATTTACAAACATTGTTACTTTCTTACCATTTAACATACCTATAAGAGATATTGCTATTTGTGCCATACCACTATCAGGTCCAGCATAAACTATTTCAGACTCTTTTATATTTTTTATTACTTTTGATAGAACCCTTATTTTAGATCCTCCAAATAAGTCTCCATCATCTATCAAATTAAATTCTTTTCCTTCAAAAGTCATTTTTTTAGGTATAATTATAGGATTAAAAGGACTATTAGAAGAAGTTAAAGATACTTTAGGTGTGTCTGACTCAAGGACTGGCGTGTATTTTTTCATGGTAGTTAATAATAACTCTATCCATTTTTCTTTTCTCCATTCATCAGTTTCGTAACCTGCTTCAAATTGTAGTAATCCTTCTTTGTTTTTATCCCTGTATCCTAATTGTGCACTAATATCACTCATCCATTTATAAATATCTATGTCTTTAGGATTAAATTTATCTACATATAATTTTAATATATCATACTCATACTGAGTATCAAATACTCCGTTTAATCTTTCATCTCTTGGTTTATTTAATATATTTCTTCTTACTTCATTAAACCATGTAAGATGTTGTTCTAACCAATCATTACTATATTCTCTTACTTCTTCAGAGTTTGTTATAAGTCTTAATTCTGGACTTTTAAGACGCGACCAAGGTTGATAATATAAGTCTCCTTTTAAGTATCTACTTATAGGTATACCAAAAGTTGCTTTAAATTTAAACATAGCCCATACGTTATCTTTACCAACCTTTCTTCTTTCTTCATTAATAAGATTATACCATCTCTTTTGCATTTCCATATTTTGAATAACAATAGCATCTCTTTCTTCTAATGTTGAAGATATTCCTTCTATGTTTGTAGGTCTAATATCACTTAAAAATAAGACATTTGTATTTGCATATTGTTTACCTAATTTTACAGCTAATTTATCTGTAAAATATCCATGATAAACATCTATATTATCATTAACCTTATAGTATATAGGTTCAACAAATTTAAAGTCTCCATAAGGTTTCATTTCAGTCACAAATACACCTCTCTTTATACTTTTATCAGATACTAATTCAAGAGTAAAAGCTCCATTTTTTTCTTTTCTTTTAATATTATAAGGACCTATATAATTTATGTTATCATCAGGAGTTCTTTTAACCATAACAAGATTACCTTTTTGATACTCTGGAAAGTTATTATAATTTAATTGATAATTAACATTTCCAAAATCTCTATTCCATCTCTCAGGATCAACTAAAACAAAGTGATAACTCTTAAACATCTTACTTAAGAATAACATATGATCAGATGGAGCTGCTCCTGCATATATAACTGTTGTATTAGGTTTTCCGTGTAATGTAAAGAATAAGATTTCTGTTAATAATAATTTACGTTGACCCCAATGTCCACTTTTAAAGTCAGGTATATCTTCCTTTTTAAGATATGGATGGAAAGGAGTCCAACCAACAAGTTCAGATACTTTACCGCCATTTCCTTCTTTTATAAATTCGGAAGGTCTTTCCGGAACACTATATAAGCTTTTAAAATATTCAATATTTTTTTCTATTTTTTTAGTAATATCTATTCCAGGGGTTTTCTTAACTGTTGGTATTAGAACATTTTTAGGATTAAATTTTATAGCTTTATAGTTTATACGTTTTACAACAACTTGATCTTTTATTGTTCTTAAAGGTTTAACATCAGAAAATATTATTATCTTATATATAGGGTATTTATCCATAAATATAACAGTATCTCTATACTTATAATCAGTAACATTAATCTCTGATTTAATAGGTATTCTAAACATTAATATTTTAGGAGGTGAAGGGTAAAAACTCTTTGAAGCAAGAGCATCTAAATCATAAAATTTACCATTATAAGAATAACCTACTTGAGGCTCATTCTTATAATTAACACCTCCCCAAGGTGGATCATAAAATACAATATCCCATTTACCTGTATCTTTTACCCTTATAAAATTATCTTTAACCGTATTAACAGTAGCTCCAATTGTTTCCATATTATGAACAAGTGCTTTGTAATTATTATCATCTATTTCAATAGCTTTTATATTATCTATGTATAAACTTAAACCCCAAGTATTACCACCTATACAAGCGCTTGCTTCTAATAATGACATTTTTTTCAAGTCTTGTTTAGAGTAATAATTTAATAATAAATTAGCTGTTTCTATAGAGTGTTGTTCATCTGCACTGCTATACAAACTAACATCTGTAAATAAATAACCACTTACAACAATATTAGTAAAAGGCGATACTTTAGGGAAATAAATATATTGATCATTATCATCACTGAACTCTATAAAAGAAGCCTTCTTATAGTCTGCCTTTATTTCAATATTTGAAAGTTCTTTTAATTCTTGAATTACTTGTTTTTTTGTTTGATTTATTTCTTCTTCTTTATTATCTTTTCTTTTCTCAAATCCCATAAAGATATTGTAAAATACTTCCCCTTCAAGAAGGTCTAAAATATTATCATCCATACTTTTTATTTCTATTTCTTGTTCTTTATTTAAAGGAATAAGTTCTAATTTTTTATCTCTATATGTTACTATTGAAAATTGTCTATTCAACTTTTTAATCAACGTGTCATTTTGAGTATCTGTAATGAGAATTTTAAAGTTATTTTCAACTCCATCTTGATACTCAATAATAGATTTAATAAAACTATTATTATATATAAACATAACAGGAACAACATTTATGAGATAGTCTCTAAATGAACTATCGTCAGTTAAGAAACCAATAGTAGTTTCAGGTATATTATCTTTAATATATTTGACTAAAGCCATCTTTTAATAATAACAATTAGAATTAATTAAATTATTTCAATTAACTCTAAACTTTTTATTTCTTTTTTTGATCTTTATATAAAGGTCTACAATTATAGTTTCTATCAGAGTCTTTTTATATAATAATGACTGACCTGATTTTACTTCTTTAAATTAATCTACGAGCTACAACTAACACAAACATCGTCATAACACACATACTCTTTACCATCCTTTGTGTACTTTTTTCCTTCTTTTTCCTCTTCTTTCTTATCCTTCATAATTGTAAACTTAACCGCATTGGTTGAAGGTTTACTACGGATGTAATAACTTCCTGTTTTTAAGCCTTTTTTCCATCCATAAAGATGCATACTACTTAACTTTGCATAACTTGGTTGTTCCATAAAGATATTCATGGACTGAGATTGATCTACAAATGCTCCTCTATCTGCTGCATAATCTACAACTATCTTTTGAGATATCTCCCAGACTGTTTTATATATCTCTCTTATTTCTTTAGGTATTTCTTCTATTCCTTGAACACTTCCATTTGCCTCTATTATTCTATTTACCATATACTTATCCCATAAACCCAAATCTTTCAAGTGTTTTGCCAAATGCTTATTTACCATAATAAAATCCCCTGAAATTGTGCTTCTTGTATATATATTTGAGGTAAAAGGTTCAAAGCATTCATTATTTCCGAGTATCTGTGATGAGGTTGCTGTTGGCATTAATGCAATTAATAAACTATTTCTTATACCTTTTCTACACTTTTCTCTTAACACTCTCCAATCTAACTTTAATTCTTCTCCAAACACTTCTACTCCTTCTTGTGTAAGAGGTTCTGTGTTCCACATATCAAATTGCAATATTCCTTCAGAAACAGGACTTCCTTCAAATGCTGAATAAGCTCCTTCAACCATTGCAATCTCGTTACTTGCTTCTAAAGCATAATAATACATAACTTCAGAAACAAGTCTATTTAATTTTGTTGCAAGTTCACTTCCCCAAGAAACCTTAAACATCGCAAATACATCAGCTAATCCTTGTATACCTAAGCCGATTGGTCTATAACTTAAATTGTTATTCTTTGCCTCTTTTACTGGATAATATGTTATATCTATAACCTTATTCAAATTTCTAACAGCTATTTTTGTTATTCTACCTAACTCGATAAAATCAAATTTTCCATCTTTTACAAAAGATGGCAACGATAAAGACGCAAGATTACAGACAGCCACACTGTTTGTATCAGTAAATTCATTAATTTCAATACAAAGATTTGAGCTTCTAATTAACCCAATATTTTTTTGATTGCTTTTTCTATTTACACTATCTTTATAAGCAATATATGGCAATCCTGTCTCTTGTTGAGAGTGTAATATTTCTTTCCATACTTCTCTTGCTTTTATTTGTTTTACATATTTACCTTCTATTTCAGCCTTTTCATATATCTCATCAAATTCATTCCCATAAGTATCACATAATTCTCTTACAACATTAGGGTCAAATAAACTCCACATTTCATCTTTTTCAACCCTTCTCATAAAGATATCAGGAATCCACATTGCTGTAAACAAATCTCTTGCTCTTAATTCTTCTGGAGGATTATTATATCTTAATGCTAAAAAGTCCATTACATCAGGATGCCAAGGTTGTAAATACATTGCTATACTGCCCTTTCTTTTCCCGGATTGGTTGCAGTAGTTTGCAGTTGCATTGAAGACTTTACACATTGGAACTAAACCATCGCTTCTACCATTTGTAGAATTAATATCACTTCCTTTACTTCTTACATTTGTAACATCAATACCTATACCTCCTCCATGTTTTGAGATTAATGCACTTCTTTTATTTGTTTCATAAATATGTTCTAAATCATCCTCACATTTCAATAAGAAACAACTTGCTAATTGAGCCCTTGCACTTCCTGAATTAAAAAGGGTAGGGGATGCGTGAGTAAACTTACCTAAACTCATCTCCTCATAAGATTCAAATATTTTATCTAAGTCACCAAGGTGAATACCAACAGCAACCCTCATAATCATATGTTGAGGTCTCTCTACAACCTTACCACTTAATTTATTAAGGTAGATTCTTGTAAGTGTTTTAAACCCAAAATAGTTATAATTAAAATCTCTTGAGTAGTCGATTTTATTATCTAACACTTCTTTATTAGCTTCTACAAATGTCATAAATTCATCAGAAATAACATTTGATTTTTTACCATTGTTAGTATGTGTATACATCATTTTTACAGTTTCGTAAAAAGAAGGTAAAGTTTGTTTATGGAGATTGCTTACACTAATTCTTGTTGCTAAAACATCATAATCAGGTTCGTAAGTGCTAATATAGAAGGCTGTTTCAGCGGATAATTCATCAATTTCAGTTGTAGTCATTCCTGACTTTAAGCTTTCAATGACAAGTTTTGAAAGATAACTCGCATCAACATTTAAGTCTTTAGATAACTCGATATTTCTATCGGTAATTTTATCGTATCTAATAGGCTGACGTTGATTTTTACGGTTGATAACAAACATATTTACTTATTAATAATATTAGTATTTAACTTTTTAAAACTTTTTTCTTTTTTCATTTTAATCTTAATAAAATGAGTGAAGAGTTCAGGCTTGAAATTAACTTAATAGAAAAACCTAAATATTATCAAATTCACGCTTGTGTTAGATGCGTGGAGGGAGAGTGTAATGATATTATAAAAAAGTTAGAAGAAGAGTATGAAGGAGATAAGAACATAGATGATTATCTCTGTTTGATAATGATGAAAATAAAGATTAAGAAGGGGTCAAAGAGAGAGATATTTATGAGTGATTTCTATAATAACGTTACAAAAATGGGAAGAGGTTTATCATATCTTAATAAAAAGTTAAAAGGAGGCGCAAGGGCGATATTATGTATGGTATTAAAGAAAGCCTTATCTGTTGGATTACTTAAAATAGATGATATTATACATCTTGAAGCTTCAGGAGACCTTGAAGATGATATTGGAAATATAAAAGATATGATGGGATTAGTAAACTACTATAAACACTTGGGCTTTAAAATAAGTGATGAAAACAATTTAGAAGAACAATTATCTAATCTAAGTGTATATATGTTTGGAGTTGTTGGAGCTCTCTTAAATAAGTGTAATGAAGATTTTAAAGGATTCGGACCAAATACCCGAATTAGTCCTGAATTAAGAAGAATCCTTGAACAAATAAATTAATTATTATTATTACAGTTTAATTTAAACTATAATAATAAACTTTTATCGCACACTCAAATAATAAACTTATTGAAACTCTTTGATCTCATCTACCATTAATCTTGGGGCAATATTCATTGCCATTAACTCTTGGAAGAGTAATTTAGAAGCGTAAGGGATAGGTATTTCTTTAATGTTATTACCATCTTTACAAGTTTTACAATCAAATCCTCCTTTCTTTTTAACCGCTGTTAAACCACACTTACCACACACACTCATCTTATAATTATCTGAATCTATAAATAACTTTTCACGGAGGAATGAAGCCCCTCCGTGAGCGATTAAGCAATCTCTTTCCATTTCCTTTTATACCGGTCTAAAAAATGCATTTACTCATTTTCTCATTGACCCGTCAATTACGACCTTATTACCTAATAGCACATGATAATAAGGGCTGCATCGACACAACTTCGCAGTTGGGAATGGACTATGTCTTAAGCTTTCATAGACAGTTTGCTGAACTATCTCAAGCCCATATCCGTATAGTCTCTGAACCTTATCCATAGACCTCGCTATATCGGTCTTTAGGATCTTGGCTGCAAGTT
>JACCDO010528533.1_pt1 | contig 32794 bp, 49 predicted proteins | sample 7446101 | NCBI WGS metagenome assembly JACCDO01 (sample SAMN15323440, study PRJNA562643) | freshwater metagenome | isolation source: river surface water | place: USA:Blue River Watershed | collected 2017-08-16 | reverse complement strand
GCATTCACATCTGCCCCTTTTTCAATTAACATCTTTACAATCTCACTATAACCATAATAACTCGCAAAGTGCAACGCTGTAGCTCCATTTTTATCAACCACCGGATTCACATCAGCTCCTTTTTCAATTAGCATTTTCACAATCTCACCATGACCCAAAATACTCGCCAAGTACAAAGCTGTTCTTCCATATTCATCAACCGCATTCACATCTGCCCCCTCTTTAATCAATTTCTTGACTTCATCAATCTCATTTAATTCTACTGTTTCAAGTAATTTTTCATTTATGTTTTTCATAATTTGTTTAGTTAATTGTTAAAAGTTAAAATTAAGTTTGTTTGTGATATTTAAAATTATAATTATAATAAGAAGTATTTAAATTGATTTTTAAAAGAGTGTTTTAAAATGAAACAATAATTTATTAATAAAAGAGTTTCGTTTTAAATTGCAAAAAGTTCGAGCGTCTCTAATTTTGTAATTGCTAAAGTTTAGATCTATTATTTTCATGATTTTTTTAGTTAATTGTTAATATTAGTAAGAAAAGTAAATATTTTTATTCTTCTTCTTCCATTTCTTCTTCTTCTTCAATTTCATCACCAGAAGCGAACAAATAAGAAAGTTTCTTTTGATGATCTTCTAAAAGATTGTTGAAATGAGCTTGATTGTCTATGTCCATAATTTTTTATATTATTAATTATTAAAAGTTAAAAAATAGGTTTGTTTCTGATGATTTGTCTTTATTTTGTAAGTATCTCAAAATTTCTCTTACCAAAACTTTTTATTAAAGTATAGTTTTTGCAATTAAGATATGACGTTATAAAGCCGTAGAGTCCAAGTTCTAAAAATCTTAGATCATCATTTCTAATTCTTATTCTATTAGTAATATTATCAAAATAGTAAGAAATGAAAGTTGTCTCTAATCCTCTTTTATAATTTATTTTGATTTTCATATTTCTTTAAATTAATTGTTAAAATTTTTATAAATAATTTAATTTATTTATATTAATAATCTTAAAGCAATAAAATAAAAATGTCAAGATATTGTCAAATAAAATCTATAATAAATTAAAAAAAGTGTAGAAATCAATAAAATCAACGCTTTAGAGCGTTTCAAAATGAAATAAAGAGCAAGAAAAAACGAAAAAACAAATAAAATTAGTAGATAAAACTAATTTAAATTTTAAAAAATAATTGATTTTTTTTAAAATATTGATATAAATCAATTAAATTAATTCTCTTTAAAAAGAACATGACTAAGTGCGGTTGTGATGAATTGGACTTTTTAGAATTTAATCATATAGACGGAGGCGGTTGTAAGGAGTGCAGGGATAGTATAACTTATTCTAGTATGGTTGATAAGTTGCTAACAGGAAAAAGAAAACCAGAAGGTCTAGAAATATTGTGCAGAGTTTGTAATGCACTTGATTTTCTAAATAGAAAAAACATTGAATCATCAAAAAAATTTAAGATAATATGGCAAAACTAAGCGATGTTATTGTAAAAAGAATGATTAAACTAGATCCTAATTTAAAAATCACTAGAAATGGTGAAGATTGTAAAAACGAATTTATCGAAAACAATGACTAAAAAGAAACGAAAAGGCGAATCAAATCCTAACGGCAGACCAACAATTATGACGCCAGAGACCGTCAAGAAATTAGAAGAGGGTTTTGCACAAGGGTTTAGTGTTGATAATGCTTGCATCTGGGCGAATATATCAAAACAAACATATTATACTTACTGCGAAAAGGAGGCAGGCTTTTTAGACCATTGCAAGACTTTACAAAAAAAACCATTAATAAAATCAATACTTGTAATCAACAAAGCGTTAAACGAAGGCGATGTTGGAACTGCTAAATGGTATGCAGAAAGAAAAGCAAAAGATGAATTTTCTTTAAAAACAGAAACCGAATTATCAGGCGAAGTAAAATCAAAAGTTGTCTATATTGAAAAAGAAGAAAAACAAGAATATGAGAACCATATTAATAAAATTATAGATGCAGATTAAAAATCCAGAATATTTTGGGCAATTACTACATAAGCAAGGCTTTGAGCGTTGGTTTTTGTATATGTTTAGAATTATTGAAAATAGGAAATTTATTAAAGAAGCATTGCACCCTATCTTGTTTCAAAGTTTTCAAGATGTTTATGATCTAAAAGAAAAAAGATTAAATATTAATGTATGTCCTCGATCAGCTAAAACCACTTTAGCTAAATACTTTATTGCTTATACACTTGCACACAATCCAAAAGCTAATTTTATTTATACAAGCTATTCACAAGCTTTACTTAGTGATATATCGAGAGAATTAACTAATATATTGACTAACCCTATTTATTTAGCTATGTATTCTAATACTGCTAAAGAAGAACAAATTGAAACAGAACCAATAGATGAATTTTGGCAAAAGTATGTAAAAGAAGAAACAGGCAGAGCAAAATTCTCAAGTAGAAAAATTACAACAGCAGAAGGTGGCACAGTTCTTTTTTCATCAATCGGATCTCAACTTCTAGGTTTCGGTTGTGGACAAAGAGGAACAAAAGAATTTTCAGGTTGCTTAATTATAGATGACGCTTCAAAAGCAAGCGATATTTATTCACAAGTTCGCAGAAATAAAGTTAAAATTTATTTTGAAGAAACTCTTTTAACTCGTCTTAACGATAGTACAACTGCTATTATTAATATTCAACAAAGACTACATTTAGAAGACCTGTCAGGTTTTTTAATTGATAAGTATAAATTTAATTTAATAAAAATTCCTTTAGTTATAGACGGAGTTTGTCAATTACCATCTCAATATACACCAGAAAGATTAGAAGAAATACAAAAAAACGAATATTTATTTTTGTCGCAATATCAACAAACACCAATTTTAGCAGGAGGTGCAATATTTAAAAGAGAGTGTTTTATTTTTTCAGATACTCTTCCAGAAAAATATGATTATACTTTCATCACTGCGGATCTTGCTTATAAAGATAAACAGCATAATGATTTTACCTGCTTTAGCTATTGGGGTATTCTTAATAAAAAATTATATCTTATAGATGCAAAAAGACAAAGAATAAAAGCGGTTGATGTAGACAATTGGATTAGGCCTTGGATAAAAGAAAAAATAAAATATGGTTTTAGATATATTTGGATAGAAGATAAAGCACATGGAACCTATTTATTGCAACAGTATAGAAAAGATGGTTTGCCTGTACCTGATGAAAACACAATTAAAAAAACTTTACCACGAGATGGTGATAAAGTAATGCGTGCAAATAATATAACTCCTTGTTTAAACAGTAATGAGCCTAATGTTGTTCTTTATTCTAAAATAGAAAATTTTAGTGATTTAATAGAAGAGCTATTATCATTTAATCAATCTGCTCATGATGACTTTGTTGATACTTTTATTGATGCTTGTAAAATTGGGTTATTTGAAGAAAATATCTTGTATGTTTTTTAGTGGTTTTACCTATTTGATTTTTTATCAAAAATGTTAAGGTAGACAATAAAAACTTATTGATTTAAAAATGTTTTTTACAAGAAAAAAAAAAGAGGAAAAAAATTTTATAGAAAAGTTTTTTTTACTCGATATACTTACAGGTGATTATAAAACTAAAAACGATGTAAACCAGTTTATAAATTCATATATAGATGCTTGTCCTGTTTTTATTGCAACTAAAATGATTGCTGATGCAATTTCTGGTATTAATATTGTTTTGCGAGACAAAAAAACTGGTGATTTCATATATAATCATAAAGCGTTAAATTTACTTAACAATCCTAATCCGTTCACAGATGGACAATTATTTTTAAATGAGATTGCTTCTTATTATATATTAACTGGCAACTCTTATATTAATATTATCGGCGATAAAGAGCCGATTGAAATTAATAGTATAAAACCGCAAGATATTACAGTAACTGCTTTTAATGATGGTTATGCTGGGGAATATTCTTATAATTCTTCTTACTCAAGTGCAAATTATCAAAGAAAAGCCGATAAAAGATTTTTTGATGCAAGAAATAATGAAATTATTCATTTAAGAAATTTTAATCCAAAGTTTTCATCTACAAATTTAATAGGTGTGTCATCATTTGCTGGTTGTGGACTAGAAATTGATCAATATGTCCTAGCTTCAATACATAATATTTCATTACTTAAAAATGGTGGACGACCAAGTGGACTCCTAACTTATAGAGGATCAAATACATTAAGCAAAGAGCAAGCTGACACAATCAAAGAAACAATTAAATCAAAATTATCTGGTGCAAAAAATGCTGGTGAAATACCTTTTTTGGGTGGAGATTTTGCTTGGCAATCATTATCCGAATCAGTAAAAGATATGGATTTTGGAAATTTAAAAAACATTGTTGAACAATCAATTTATAAAGCGGTTAAGATACCATTGCCATTGGTTAATTCTGACAATATGACATTTTCTAATTTAAACGCTTCAACTTATATTTTCTATGATAATGCTGTATTGCCTATTTTTAAAAGAATTTTAAAATTTCTCTCAGTAAAATTACTTTCACGCTATAAAGATGCTGATAATTTAGAATTATATTTTGATGAATCAAATATTGAGGCACTACAAGCAAGGAAATTTGAAAATAGTAGAATGGCTTCACAACTTGGAGTATTAACAGATAATGAAGTAAGAGCCTTACTAGGATATGAAGCAATTACTAATGGCGATACTATTTATAAACCAAGCAATCAAATAGCAGTAGGTCAAGATGTTTATATAGAAGATAATAGAAATGAACCCGCTAAAAAAGAGTTTATAAGAATTATGCAAAAACAATTAAAGCACGATGGATCAAAATTTTATACAGATGAATATATCCAACTAAAAGCAAAAGAATTTTATGGAAATTGATGTTCGTAAAAGAAAGCTAGAAGCAAACGCTTTACCTAATGTTAAGCGTATATTTAGAAACATGGCAAAAGATGCAGAGAATATTTATCGTAAAAACGGTAATATAAATACACAAGAATTAGCAAATAATTATTATCCTGAGTTTCTAAAAGAAATTAGGGATATGATGCGAAAAACTACAAAAGAATTTGGATTTAGTTTAAGAGAAGATTTACAAAGTAAAGGCTTAAATTTTGGAATAGATTTAGAAATAAAAGAAATCACTGATCCATTTGTTAAAGATAAACTAAAAAATATCAATGATCAATTAAGAGAATCAACCACTTTTTTTATTGCTAATGAAAGCGAAACACAGGCAAAATATATCACAGAAACAAACACAAAAGAAATATTTTTAGCAATATCACAAGAAGAGCAAAAATTTAATTCTCAGAAAGCAATGTTTGAGTGGGCAATTATTGCTAAAAATATTAAAGTAAACTTACTTGATAAAAGCGAAGCAAGAAGTGAATTAATAGTTTCTCAGGTAATAGGCTTAACAGAAAGTTGGACAAGACAAGAAGAGGCAGAATTAATTGATGATTCTGAATTAGAGGTTGAAGGCAGAAAAATTAATGTTAGAAAAACATTATTTGCAATTTTGGATCAAAAAACTCGCCCTACTCATGTCGCCGCAGATGGGCAGCAAGTTGATATTAAAGATGATTTTATTATTGGCGATTATCGAGCTCAATATCCAAGAGCAAAAAATTTACCTGCAGAAGAATCTTGTAATTGCAGATGCATCGCTGATTATACATATTAACGCTTATTAGAAGCCTGTTGTTCTAATGTAGCCCAGCGACAATTGGAAGGTTCGTAATTTCCGTTGTTATCAATTCTATCTAAAGTCATTCCTTTTGGTCTTTCTCCCATATCTTCCAAAAAATTTTCAAAAGAATTTATCCACCTATCACAAATTTTAATTCCTCTGCCTCCCCAATCATAATATCTTTTGTGCTTTTTGTTTAAACATCTTTGCTTCATAGCTCCCCAAGATAAATAAGCATTGCTTTTCTTTGTATGCTTGATATTGCCATGTTTAGTTATTGATTTAATCATAACTGGAACTCTATCTTTTAAACATAATTCGACATTATAGCAACCGCATGATTTTATTTTACTTTGTCTGACAGCATTGCTATTTATTGGCTTTTTTACTCCACAAATGCATTGAAAAAGCCATTTAGACTTGTCAATATACTCAATTGCAGTTAGTCTATTAAAGGTTTGCCCAGTTATATCAATAAAGTTTATTAATTTTGCTCTTTTTGTTACTTGCTCTAAATTATAACAACCACAGGATTTTGTTTTTTCTCTGACTACTACAGATGAATTTTGAATTACATTATTTCCACAATCACATTTTAAAAGCCACTTTCTGTTTCCTAAGTATTTTATAAAGGTAAGCCTATTGTATTTCTGGCCAGTTTTATCTATTAGCGAAGGCATAAAAATTAAAATTAGTTGTTAATAACTTGTTATTAATTCTAATAAGTAATTTAATTATTTCAAGCTTTAATTTGAAGTGTATGCTGGCAGAACTTGGGCAACAAATATCTGGGAAAAATACAGAGATTAATAAGTTAGCTATGAATCAATAAGTGGTGGCAACACTCCATTAAAACCTTAATTCTTTTCAATCTCAACAATCTGAGCTTTACCACTTGCCCATACATTCATTTCAATTGTAAGATTTATTGACTCTTCAACTGACTTACCTAAATACATTGCCATATAAGCCTCTCTATGCCCAGCCCCAGCAGTTGCAAAATCATCTTCCAAAATTTCATCAACTGCACCGTCTTCAAAGTGAAATAATTTTTTCTCAAAAACAAGAAAATAATGATTATTAACTTTACCATTAAACTCAATATTCTGATCTTTTAGCCATTTGCCAAAATCAATAAAAAATCTTTGTATTCCTAATTGGTCATTTCTTTCAGGTTTTCTAGTCTGGCAAAATAAACCAAAATTAATAATCTCACTAACTAAGCCAGTTCCTGCATATACAATATCATTAACTTGCATAATTTTTAAGCGATTTTTGTGATTATCTAAGTGAATTTTAGAACCACTATTGCCATAAAAACAACCTGTGTCTGCTCCTAGAATAATTTTATCTTTGGTGTTTTGTGCTATTAATACTGTCATGTAATTTTATATTATTAATATTGTTATTATAAATTTTTTGAAGCTCGTTTAAATTTGCAATTTCAATTTTATTCATCAAGTAGGCAATTGTTAAATCTTTATGTAAAAGATTCCAAACTTTGTAATTTACTCCATATCTTTTCCACTCTTTAGAGCAAGTAAAATAATAATTATTAGCAGTCGCAAAATGCCCTATATATCCATTATAAGGTAACTCGTTTTTATATTTCTTTAAAATCCAACACAGTAATTCATAAGAACCTTTAAATTTAATATTAAGGTCAATTGGTTGTTGATCTGACAGAAGCATTCTTTTTATTTTTTAGATAAGATTAGACAAGTAGGGATTTTACCTAATTAACACTAAAATTTTTTAATGTTATTTATAATACTCAATTTTTTATAAGGCAACATAATTTTTTCTAATGAAAAAAGAAATAAAAACATTTCCATTTAAAGTTAAAGCAACTGACGAAGAAAATAATTTTTTTACATTTGAAGGCTACGCATCAACCTTCAATAATATTGATTATGGTGACGATGTTGTTGTTAAAGGTGCTTTTGCTGATTCATTAGCAAAAAATTCACAAGTGCCTATTTTATGGCAACATCAGATGAGTGAGCCCATTGGAGTTTCTTATGAATTATATGAAAATGATAAAGGTTTAGTTATTAAAGGCAAATTACCAAAAGATGATACTTTAGTTTCTGGTCGTATTATTCCGCAGATGAAAGTTGGATCAATTAAAGAAATGTCAATTGGCTTTAGAACTAAAAATTTTGATATGTCAAAAGATGGGGTTAGGATTTTAAAAGAAATTGATTTAATTGAAATTTCACTGGTTACAAAAGGAATGAATTCACGAGCTTTAGTAGATAGAGATAGTTTTAAATCATTTGTTACCACGACAAAACTTTCATTAGCTCCAAGAGATAGAAACTGGGACGGAACACAAGCAGAACAAAGGATAAGACAGTATACAAATTCAATTGAAGCACCGAGTGAAGATTATCGCAAATACTTTATGTATTTTGATGGACAAAATCCAGATTTATTTGGTTCCTACAAATTACTTTATGCCGATATTATTAATGGAGAGCCTTATATCATACCAAGAGCAGTTTTTGCAATTGCTGGTATATTAAATGGTGCAAGAGGTGGTGTTGATATTTCAGATAATGATAAAAACCGCATTAAACCAGTTATTAATCAGCTTTATAAAAGAATGTCAGAAGAATTTGAAGATGATTCAATTATTAGCCCATTAACAAAATCTTTTGAGAGTTTAAAAGATATAGAACAAACACTAAAAGCTTATGGTTTCTCAAATAACGAAGCCAAAACATTAATAAGCAAAGTAAAAGAATTTTCAAGCAAGCGAGACGCTGGCGAAGATAGTCAACGAGATGTTGACACAAAACAAAAAATCATCACAGATCTTAATAATTTCATTAATAATTTAAAAATAAAATAATATGTCAGATTTTGAACAAAAACATATGGAAGCTTTAAACGCTCTCCGTGCTGGTGTTTCTAAAGAGATGGAAGAAAAAATCAATAATCTTTTAGACGCTCAAGAAACTAAAAACCAAGCAAAACTAAAAGAAATTCAAGAAAAAGCTAATAAGGCCGAAGAATTAGAGAACAGACTTAACTCAATAGAAGCTGATCTTAAAAGAGGATTGAGCGGAGAAGCTAAAGAAGCTAAAACGCAAGAGTTAAAATCATTTGAAAAGCTTATCAAAGAAGGCACTTTAAAAATGCAACATGTTGAGGAGCGTAAATTCTTACGTGAAAATAGCAATGAAAATGGCGGTTATTTAGCACCATCAGAATATCTTAATGAAATTATTAAGAATATTACAGAAGTTTCACCTGTTCGTTCTGTTGCAAGAGTAATTTCAACAGCTAATAAAGAAGTTAAACTTTCAAAAAGAATAGGTTTAGTAACTGGTGGTTTTATAGGTGAAGGGCAAGCGGCTAGCCAATCAAATTCAATCTATGGAGAAGTTACAATCCCTGCCCATAAACTTTATACATATACTGATATTTCTGTGGAATTACTTAGAGATTCAGCATATAACATGAGAACCGAAATATCTGCTGATATTTCTGAAAGCTTTGCACAAATTGAAGGTCAAAAATTCATTTTAGGAAATGGAGTTTCAGAGCCTCAAGGTCTTTTAACTCATCCAAATATAGGTGAAGTAAACTCTGGCAGTGCAACAATAATAGTAGGCGATTCATTATATGAAATTCAAGGCGAAATTAAAGACGGATATAATCTAGCTTTCATGTTTAATCGTAGAACATTACATAAATATATTAGAACTTTAAAAGATGGGCAAGGTCAATATGTCCTTCAACAAAATTTCGCAGCAACTTTGCCTAACACTATAGCAGGTTTGCCTTATTTTATTGCAAATGATATGCCTGACGTTGCTGCTGGAACTACTCCTGTAATTGTTGGCGATTATCGCAAATGTTATGCTATTGTTGATAATAGTAATATTGAGTTTTTAGAAGATCCATACACTCAAGCAATAGTAGGCAAAAGACGCTTTTTAGTTTATAAAAGAACAGGTGGTGGAGTTATACTAACCGAAGGTCTAAAAAAACTTAAAATTGCAATATAATTAATAATTTAATAAATAAAATCTATGGCTATTAGAGATTTAAAACATGATATAAAAGTTCTAAATGGACTTAATATTCAAACAATTACAACAAATACTACAACAGCTGGTATTGAAATTGACACAAAAGGTTATAATTCAGTTACCTTTGTTGTAAAAACTGGTGCAAGAACAGACGGAACAGTAACTCCACTTATTCAAGAAACCGATATTTCTGGTTCTTACAGTGGATCAGTAAGCGATGATGATCTTATAGGTCTTGAAAGTGAATCTGCTTTGTCAGCTGCTCATTCTGTTTCAACACCTTTAGGTTACATAGGAAATAAAAGATTTGTAAAAGCTTCTCTTGTTTCAACTTTTGTAACTTCTGGTTTAACTACTACTATTGATGTTATCCTTGGTAATGCTTTAGAAAACCCAGTTAATTAATTTTTTATATAAGGGGGGTTTTTACACCCCTCTTATACTAAACTAAATATTTAAAATTATGTTAATAAAAGTTTTAAAAACAGTAAAAGCCTCTAAAAACGAACAAGGATCAGAGGTTTTTGAATATGAAGAAAATAAAACTTATGATATATATTTAGAACTTGCAGAAGTTTTTATTAAACAAGGATGGGGTATTTCAATTGAGAATAAAGAAGAAATTGGCTATTTAATTAGCGAAAATGAAATTGAAGATATTATTGAAGAAAAAACAATAACAGATGAGAATTTAGAGAATAAAGCAATTAGTAATCTTGAAAATAAAACTAAAAAAACAACAATTAAAAGGAGAAAATAAAAATGTCTAATGTTTTAAATTATTTTAATCAACCAGTTTCTAATTCAAAAGATAATAAATTAATTTTAGATGGTACGGTTGAAACTGGAGCTGGTCAATCATTAAAAAAAGTTTATTTAAATACTCAAATTGAGGATATATCATCAGCTAGTCAAACTTATGTAGTATCGCCAGTTAGTGGAACTATTACAAAAATATATTCTGTATTAAACGATACTATTACAACTGCAGATGCAACATTAACTCCAAAAATTGCTGGAACAGCAATAACTGGTGGAAATATAACAGTTGCTCACACTGGCTCAAGTGCTGGTGATATTGACTCATCAACTCCAACAGCATTAAACACTATAACAGCAGGACAAGCAATAGAAATTGAAACCGATGGAGCTTCAAACGGAAATGCTAAAGCAATTATAACAATTGAAATTACTCTAAGCTAATGTCACTATCAACAAGTTTTCAAAATAGATTGTGTAATGATATTCAAGTAACCATTGCAAATAATGCAACTGTTTCATCGTCAGAAAATTTAGGCGGTACTTCATTAGTAGCAGTAAAAGTACCAGCAGGCTTTGCTGGTACTAAAATTAGATTTCAAGGAAGCTTTGATAATATTAATTTTTTTGATATAAAAAGTGCTTTTAATGGTGATTATATAGAAGCTATTGTAGGACCAAATGCTATGTACACTATAGAACAACCAGCTTTACATATTTGTAACTATATCAAAATTGTAGCTCTTACAACACAAACACAAGAAATAGTTTTAAATCTTCTAACAAGAGGAGCATGAGCAATTTTTCACCTATTAAGTATATCTTAATAACTGATGCTATAACTGAGGTTGTAACTCTTGCAGAAATTAAAACATTTTTGCGAATTGATGGAAATGATTTTGATAATATTTTAACGCCTTTTATTAAAGTTTCTCGTCAGATCGGCGAAAAAATAACTGGAAGAGAATTTGTAGAAAAAGAATTTAAAACCTATTTAGATTATTTTCCGTCAAGCAATTACTGTGGAATTGAATTAAGAAAAAGCAAATTAAAATCAATTACATCTATTCAATATTATGATGAAAACGATACTTTACAAACACTTGATGCCAATGATTATTATTTTACTGATAGTCCCGAATATTCATCTATTTATTTAAAAAAAGATAAATCATTTCCTAATACTTACGATAAAAAACAAGCGGTTATCATTACATTTAAAGCAGATTATCCAAACAGACCTGAAGCTATAAAACAAGCTTGTTTAAGTATTTGTAGTTATTTATTTGAAAACTCTGGCGATTGTATCATTGATGAGAATAATTCTTTATTTCAACAATTATTTTATCCATATATTTTAGGACAAAAATTATTTATTGTATGAAATGTCAATCAATAAAAAAAAATATTAACAAAGTTTGTATAGGTGATTTTGATAAAAGAATAAAAATTCAAACATCATCAATTACTGCTAATAATGCACCTAATAGTTTATCAAGTGTTCAATTCACAACAATTGCGACAGTTTGGTCAATGATTAAAACAAATACAGCTAGAGAGTTTATTGATGGAGTTAATATTGAGAATGGTTTAAATACTGATTTTTATATTAGATACAATTCATCAATACCATTAAATCAACAGCTTTGGGTAGAATATAATAATAATTTATACAAAATTACTAATACAGATAATATTGACAAAGATGATAAAATAATAAGATTAAGAAGCGTAGAAAAAGGCGATAAAACAATAAATGCAAATAAGAGATGATAAAAGTAAAAGAAAGTTCTGAAAATGATAAAACACTTAGATTTCTTTATGAAATGCCTGTTGAATTGACAAAAGCAATCCGTCAAGCTTTTTATGTATCTGGTAAAGAATTAGTAGCGGATTTAAATAAAGACATGAAAGCACCAAAAAGCGGAAGAGAGTATAGAGTTTATAGCAAAATTGGTGGAGGTAGACGGAAAAAATCAAAATTGCATACAGCATCAGCACCAAATGAAACACCAGCAATAATAACAGGTACCTTTAGAAAGTCGGTTGATTTTGCGGTGCGAGGAAATAGAACTTTAGAATTTGGAGCAAATGAAGACGCTCCAGAATATGCTGAATATTTAGAAAAAGGAACTTCTAAAATGGAAGCAAGAGAGCCTTTTAAAAGAACTGTAATTAAAAATAAAGAAGCTATAAAGGCAAATATTGAAACTAGATTAAAAAAAGTATTAGGAGGTAAAAAATGAAAGCAGTCAGAATTGTAAATAGATTAAAAGAAGTTTTACCAAACTACACTGATGATTTTTCAACAATTCTTAATGTTTCATCACTAAGTAGAGTTTCAACTACTATAACTTGTACAACAGCAACAGTACACGGATTATCTAATAATGATTATATAACAATAAGAGGAGCAAAAGAACCAATTGCTTTAAGCACAATTACATTTTCTAACGGAATAGCAACAGCAACAGCATTAACAGATCATAAATTAAGCGACCCTTCCCTATTTTCATTAGACAATTTACCACTTTATGTTGAAATATCTGGCACAGTAGGCTATAACGGCACTTGGGAATTAGTAAGCGTGCCTAGTAAACTAGTTTTTACATTTAAAGTAAGTGGAAGCCCTGCTAATTATTCTGGCGGTTTTTTATTGTTGCAAGATCAAGATGGTTATAATGGATATAAACAAATTACTGTAGTAAATTCAACAACTTTTACTTATACAACAACAAAAACAATACAATCACCAGCACAAGGTACAATACAAGTAAGTGGTTTAACAAGAATTGACTACGCATCAACATCACAAAGATTACAGGATTTTTATTCTCAAAACTCTAACGGAATTTTACAGACTTGGCTTTATGTAGTGATGGGGCAAAACCAAGCATACAAAGACGATACAATTGTAGGCGATACTTCATCAAGTAAAAGATCAAATGAATCTTACTGGAATTTAACACAACAAGATTTTAGTTTATATATTATAATACCTGCAAAATCTTCTATACTAGCAGGCGATATATCAGACACAGCTCGAGGTTACTTAAAACCATTATTGAAAAGTTTAGCTAACTATGTTTTTTTAAGTGATTTAAATGATGAATATTGCCAACCTTGTCAGTATGTCGGCAATGAAACCGATGATTATATAGAAGCAAAATATACACATAGATTTGATTTTACAATTCAAAGTTTAATTCAAACAAGCGACACAGCAGATTATATTTTTGATACACCATTACAATCAATAGACGGACTATTCATTGATAAAAATATTAGTTATAAACCTGTTTTACGCTAGTGATTTTACCTATTGATTAGAATTAAAAATTTAAGTACAAATAATTAAAACAAATTACTTATTTTTATGAAAATAAAATTAAATCAAAATTTAAATACACCAAAAGGAAAACTTAACAAAGATGATATAATTGAAATAGATGATATTAATGGAGAGCCAGTTGATCATTTTTGGCGTAATAGATTAAAAGATTCAGCAATTGATAATTGCATTGAAGTTATATTAACAACTAAAAAGGATAAAAAATAATGGGTGCATCTTTTCCATATGTAACATCTAATATAAAATCAGCACTAACAGCACAAGGAGCTGGTGAGCGTTCTATTTTGCTTGTTGGTTGCATGACAAGCGGAACAGCAACAAGCGGACAATTAAAAGAAGGAATTATTTCCAAGGCAGAATTTAATGATTTCTTTGGTGCAAAATCACAAATCGCAATAGCAGGAAGAGCTTTAATTGATGCTCTTTCTATATCTAAGATTAAACCAAAGGTTTCAGCAATTGGTTTAACAGATAACGCGTCAGGCGTACAGGCAACAGGAACAATTGCTTTTTCTGGAACTGCAACTGCTTCTGGTACTTTAACTGTTTATATTAACTCAAAAAGAAATGGTAAATATGAATTAAATGTTGCGAGTGGTGATACAGCAAATTCAATAGGCACAAGTTTAACAGCTTTAATTACTGCTAATACTTATTCACCTGTAACTGCCGTTAATACCACTGGTTCAGTTGCTTTGACTGCTGTAAATGATGGAACGCAAGGTAATAATATTGGAATTAAAATTGATGGAACTGTTGCTGGTATTACTACAACACTAACAGCAATGAGTAGCGGTGCAACTAACCCTGTCTTGACTTCTTTATTTGATCCAATTGTTGATAAAAGATATACTTCAATTGTTTATCCGTCAGACTGGGGGCTTTCAACTCTTACAAATTTTACAGAAGCAAGAGTAAATGTTGATAATAAAATTGTTGATGGTTTAGGTATTAGCTGTAAATTTGATACTTATGCAAATACTAACACAACTGCTGACGCTTTAAATCAAAAAACTCTTGGTTATATAGGTATCCCACTAGTTTCAAGCTCAACTCATAAAGGCGGAGCAATTTTTGAAAATCCATTAGTGATAGCCTGTTATGTTGCAGCTTATAGAGAATTAAGATTAACTGTAGATGCAAATGTATCAACAATAACTACCAACGGTCAATCAATTGGTGGTTCTTTCTTTGCTGGTATACCTTATCATAATACACCTTTTAATTTACTTCCAATTATTGAAACAGGGCATGATTTTACAGATGTTGAGTGTGCAGAACTTGAAAAAAGTGGTGTTTGGTTGTTAAGAAACAATCCTGCTAATACTACAATTATTTCGAATGAAGCTGTATCAACTTATAAAACTGATGCTTTAGGTCAACCAGATCCAACATTTAAATATATTAATTATTTTGATACTTTGACTGTTATTAGAGATTATGTTTTCCAAAATCTTAAATCAGATTTTTCACAACATACCTTAACAACAGGCGATGTATTAGTAGCAGGAAGGCCACAAGTAAATAAAGAAGTTTTTATTGCAAGAATGATGAAATATTATGGCGATTTATCAGGTATTAACGGAAATAATAATTACGCTCTGCTTCGTGCTGGATCTCAAGAAGCAAAGGCTTTTAAAAAAGCAATTGAAGATTCAATCGTAATTACTTTAGTAGATGGCAAGATCACAACAGAATCAATTGCTAATATTGTAACACAAGTAAGAAATATTATTGTTAATTTTACTCCAACTTTTGAATAATTAAATTATGGCTATTTTAGATTATGGCGTTTTGTCAATAAATGGAACAATTATCGCTTATGAAGGAGCGGTAAAAATTCAAGCAGGTTCAAAAAAAAGAATCGTTAATCCGCAAGTTAACGGTGCCAAAATTGTTACTACTGATATTTCAACAAATATGAGTAAGATTACTATTACAGTGAGAAATACGCCAGCAAGCATTGCACAGTTTGACGCTTTTTATAATAATGGAGATAATAATACAATTTCTTTTAGAGATCAAAATTTCACTGGTTGTTTAATTGAAGAATTGCCAGAAAGAGAAGATTTAGGAACTGTTGACTATGTATTCTACGGCGATCCTGCATTATAGTTAAAAGTTAAATATGACAGATAAAATAATTTTTGAATTAAAACAATCAATAAAAGTACAAGCTAACATAGATGGCAAGAATGATTTTATTGATTTAGATAAAATTTATTTATTAGCTCCAAGTTATAAAGAAAAAGACAAAACTTTAATTCTTAAAAAGAAATTTCTTGAAGCAATGCTTCTTTTGCCTTCTTACATGTCAAGACAAGAAGCACAAGAGCAAGTAAATAGTGATAATGTTAAGTTTGATGCTAAAACAATTCATGCTTTATTATTTTTATTTAAAGATTTTGACATTGTTTCTTATCACAAATACTTTGCAAATCTTTTATTAAATGTCGCTTTTAAAGATGAAGAATCAAAGCAACCACTTACAACTTTAGATATAAATAAAATAAGTGAAGATGATTTTGAGGGGCTACTTGCTAAATATTTAGAGGTTTTTTTTATTGTTTCGTGGACGAAGACTCTCAACTAGAGTCTTTAATATGCAACCTTGCCTATTTCTATAAAGGATCGGCGAGTTTTGATTGGTTAGAATCACAACCAATACCTAAATTATTAAGACTTCAAAAAGAAGCTCAAAAAATTAACAAACAACTAGAAAAAAATGTTTAAAGTATCCTACATATATGATTTAGTTGATAATATAAGCCCTCAGTTAAAAACAATTCAAGCTAATTTAGAAGCTACAAGAAGCAAGACGCAAAAAATCGCAAATTCAATGTCAACCTCTCTTAATCAAGTTGTAACAAAACTAGATAATTTAGGTACAAAATTTACAAGATTTGGTAAAGATATGTTTGTTAAAGCAACATTACCAATAGGCCTAGTAGCTGGCTCATTTATAAAAATAGCCTCAGATTATTCAGAGTCAATTAATAAAGTTGATGTCGCATTTGGAAACGCATCACAAACAGTAAAAGACTTTGCAAATACTGCTGGAAAAAATTTTGGTATTGACCGAGGAACTGCACTCGATATGGCAGCAATGTTTGGCGATATGTCAACATCAATGGGATTGTCTCAAATAAAGGCCTCAGAATTATCAACTAGTTTAGTGGGTCTAGCAGGAGATTTAGCATCATTTAAAAACTTAAATATTAGCGAAGTACAAACAGCACTATCAGGTATATTTACTGGCGAAACTGAGAGCTTAAAAAGACTTGGTGTAGTGATGACAGAAGAAAATCTAAATCAATTTCTTCTAACACAAGGAATTGCAAAAAAAATGAGTAATTTGACACAAGCTCAAAAGGTTTTGCAAAGATATAATTATGTTTTGCAAATGACATCAAATTCTCATGGTGATTTTATAAGAACTCAAGCGGGTTTTGCAAATCAAATGAGAATAATGCGTTCTTCATATAATGATCTATCAATTCAGTTAGGGATGATTTTACTTCCATACGCAATACAATTTATTGGTGTTTTAAATAAGACAACTCAATATTTTCAACAATTGACACCAGAAACCCAAAAAATGATTTTAATTATTGGTGGTTTGATTGCAATTTTGCCACCGCTTGTTATAATTTTTGGCTCTATAATTTTGGCAGTTAAAGGATTAATTATTGGTTTATCCTTTCTAGCATCGCCAATTGGTGCATTAACTACTTTAATTATTGGTCTTATAACATTATTTTTTTTATTTAAAAACGATTTAATAGCAATTAAAGATTTTATAGTTAATGAATTTGCACCTGCCTTTGATTATGTAGCAAATAAAATTAAATTTGTAATGGATTTAATAAATAGATTTAGGACTGATACTGCTATTGTTTTAGATTTTATCGGACTTGAAAAATTATCAAAAATAATTTCACCAGAACTAAATCAACAAACGCAAATAAATAAACCACAGCAACTAACAGCAGGCGGTCAATTAGATGTTAATATTAATGGCTTACCCAAAGGCTCTAGTGCTGGATTTACTCCAAGACCTAACAATTTCTTGCCTGTCGGCGTTAACGCAGTATTTGCGGGGTCGTAATGACAGTATTTAATACATCAAGATTATCCGAAGGACAATTTAGAGAAGCCTATTTCTTTTATCAAGATTATAATGCAAGTGGCGGAAGAAAAACAGTAAGTCACGAATATCCAAACAAGAAAGAAAGATATGTTGAAGATTTAGGCGGATTAGAAAAGAAATTTACTTTAAATGTTTATACTGATGATAATGTTTCCTATGCTGATAGAGATTCTTTAATAGAAGCTTTAGATCAAGAAGGGATTGGTGATTTAGTACACCCTTCTATAGGCGATCTAAAAGTTGTTTGTGTAGGATATACTTTCAGTGAAAGTATAAGAGAACTAGGAATAACAAAATTTCAAATTAATTTTGAGATAGCTTCATTAAATATTTTACCAGTTAAAACAAAAGGAAGCAAAGGCTTTTTAGCTAGTTTAAAATCAAAAGTACTTGGTAAAAATGAAGATGCTTTTAATGCTGGCTGGAAGTCGGTAAAAAATGCTAAAGCAAAATTTGACTCTGGAGTTAAAACACTTAAAAGAACAGCAAATAAAATAAATAATGTTGCTAAACAAATCCAAGGTGCAGGTGATAGTTTTGCAGATTTTACAACTTCATTAAATCAAATTGTTGCAAGTGCTAATAAATTAGTACAATCTCCGTCAATTTTAGCTTCAAATCTCCGCACTTCGTTTGATAATATGGCCGTTGCTTTTAATAACTCAAAAGACTTATTTAGTACAACAAAAAAACTATTTGGCTTTAATGAAAGTGATCAAGCTATTGTTGGAAAATCACAAATACAATTAGATATTAAAAACAATCAAGATCAATTAAATAATTTTGTAAATGTTGCGGTTCTTGCAACTGCTTATGATGCTTCGGTTAATATTGACTATAGTAATTTGCAAGAATTAAACGAGGTTATTACTGATTTAGAAAATGGTTTTAATCAATTATCGGGTATTGATAAAGATTTATATAGTGATTTAGTACAGATGAAAATTGAGGCAAATAATATATTCTCTAATTTAGCTATAAGTTTGCCCAATGTTGCTGATTATGAAGTTTTTAATCCAATATCTTTAAATGTTTTAGTTTATAAACTTTATGGATCACTTGACTTAAAAGAAACAATTAGATTATTAAATAATTTTAGTAATACTTCGCAGATCCAAGGCAATATAAAGATTTTGACTAATGTTTAATAATAAAATTTATTTAGAAATAGATAATATAAAATATGAAGGCTTCACAGAAATTGCTGTTAATAGTTCTTTAGAAAATTTTAGCTCTTCATTCTCATTTACAAGTACAGTTAAAGAAACAAAATTAGGAAAAATTGTAAACGATATTAAACTTGGTCAAAGTGCCAAAGTTTATATTGATGATAAACTTTTTATTACTGGCTTTATTGAAGATATAGAAAAAGAAGTGTCAAGCGATTCTCATTCAAAAACAGCGTCAGGAAGAGATATAGGCGGAGATATTATTGATTCAAATATAATTCAAAAATCTTATGCTCAAAGAAATTTTGAAAAACTTGTAAATCTTGTTTTAAAAGATAACGGCTTTTCTATAAAAGTTATTAATAAAGTAGGAACATTAAATTTAGAAGCAACAGAAAAAATAAAGACAGAGTCTGGACAGTCTATTTTTAATTTTCTAGATCAATACGCTAAAAAATTACAAGTACTATTAAAAATAGATAGTGAAGGTAATTTAACAATAATCAGAGAAGATGATGACATTGTAAAAAATATGCTCATTAATGATTATACATCAAGTACAAATATTTTGACATCTAAACTAAAATTGTCAACTGTTGATAGATTTAATCTTATTGAAGTTTATTCTCAAAGTAATAATAAAACTCATACAAAAACAGGTATTTCACAAAAAGGTATAGCAACAGATTCACAGATAAGAAAAACAAGAAGAAAAATTTTAACAATGAGCACAGCAAGCGAAAGCAGATCATTAAAAGCTTTAGCTGAGTGGAATATTAATGTTAAAAGGGCAAAAGGTTCAAGATACACTTGCACAACACTTGGTTTTTATTCAAGCAATAATACTTTATGGCAACCCAACAGGCTTGTTGATATTATTGACTATAGCATGGAAATTGAAGGGACATTTTTAATTCAAGGGGTTCAATTTTTACAAACATTAAGAGGCTCATTCACAATACTTGACATAGTAGAGCAAGGAGCATTTACTTTAGATGGTGTTAAGAATTTAGGAAATAACTTTGCTAGCGACTTAATCATTTAAGCAATTAGACCATGATTTTTTAGAGCTGTGATTATACTTGCAATCGCTACTCTTGCTTCAACATCAATTGTAACTCCTCCTGCTGGATTTGCAATAGTCGGTTGTTGGCTTCCAACAACTTTAATATTATTAACTTTATAAGATAAAGCATTAAAAGATTTATCGCAATCAGTATCGCCTTTTATAGTATTTTTACTAGCACCCGCTTTAAATCCGTTATTTGAAACCCTATTTTTAATCTCACTATCTCCTGCCTCTAATGTTGATTGAGTTATTATATCGTAAGGAATACCAAATAAATTAGTATTACTATTTAAACCACCGAATAATAGTACTAGTGTTGATTCACTTGGTTTAATATTTGATTGAAAACCGTAGGGATAAATCAATAGCACATCATCAAAAACTTGATTTTGAAAAGATACAACTGTTGCGTAGGTGCCGTCTGTTTCTGTTATATAGCCCTTTATTATCATAGTCTTTTAGTGATTTTACCTATTTGATTTAGTATAAATATTTTATATTTTTATAATAAAAAAAATAATAAAAATGGCAATAGATTTTAAACTAGATCAATCAAAAGGTTACTTTGATTTTAGCATTGAAAATGGTGATTATGCTAAAACTGATAGTATTGATACTGCGGTTTATATGTCAGTTTTTTGTGAAAAAAGAACTAATAAAATATCTGAACCATCTTTAAGAAGGGGACATTTTACAAATGAATTTAATGCAATTGCTGGTTATGAAATCGGATCAATTCTCTGGTTTTATATAGATCAAGCAAAGCAAGTAAATACAAATTTACATTTAATCGAAAGTGCAGTAAATGATGGTTTAAGGTGGCTCATTGATGATGAGATAATTTCAAAAACTATTACAAAAGCAACAATCGTAAATAATGAACTTAAAATTGAAGTAGAGTTAATAAATAAACTACAATCAAATAGTAAGTATTATAATTTATTTTTAAATCTCTAATGGCCTTTGAATTTCCAAACATATCACAAATTCAAGAAAGACTTACTAATGCTTTTATTCTTGCTCATAATGCAGGTCAATTAGATTCATCAAAACATATTGACCCTAATATAAGAAACTCGATAGCACTTAGTTTTGTAAAGTCAATGTCAGCAGGTTTTGATGAAAATAATGATCTTATCAAAGAAGTTTTAAAACAATTATTTCCACAAACTGCAACAGATGAATATTTAGAATTGTGGGCATCTTGGTTTGGTATAACTCGCAAAGATCCTGTTAAAGCAGAAGGCTACGCAGTTTTCACTGGTATTGCTACAACATCAATACCCAATGCAACTGCAATTCAAAAAGCCGACGGCACGCAATACGAAACACAAGCAACAGCAACAATATCAGCCCAAACAATTGGATTATCAAGTTTAACAAGAAGCGGAAGCATTGCAACAGCTACAACTTTATCAAACCATAACCTTGCAACTGGGGTTTCTGTAACTATAAGTGGAGCTTCACAAAGTGAATATAATATTACTGCGGTAATTAGTGTTATTTCTAATACTCAATTTACTTACACAGTAAGCGGAAGCCCTGCAACCCCAGCAACTGGAACAATTAATGCAAGTTTCACAACTGCTTATGTTGCAATAAAAGCTATTGATTATGGTAGTAATGGCAATTCTTCTAGCGGTTCTCAATTGTCTTTAGTAAGTCCAATTGTTAATGTTGATAATACTTGCTATATAAGCTATGATGGCTTAACTCTTGGATTAGATACAGAAACAGATGAATTATTAAGAGCAAGACTAAAAGAAAGATGCTCAAATTTTACTGCACCTTTCACAAAAGCTGGCTTACCTGTTTTTATAAAAGAAAAAAACGCAGGAGTAACAAGAGTTTGGATTCAAGACGCGACCCCGTCTGCTGGATATGTAACGGCTTATTTTGCTCGAGATAATGATTCAAATATTATTCCAACAGCTTCACAAGCTAACGCTGTTAAAGATACAATAATTGATCCGGAAACTGGAATTAAGCCTGCTAATACGCCAGATAGTTATGTTATAGTATCAGCACCAACACCTATAACTATTAATATAACATTTTCTACACTAAGTCCTAACACTGTTGCAATGAAAACAGCAATAAGTCAGGCATTAACAGATTATTTTAAAAGTGCCTCTATTAATGTAGGAGGTGATATTACTTTAAATGAATTAAATGCTTTAATTTATAGCGTAATAGATGAAGAAGGCAACTCGCCAACTTTTACTTTATCATTACCATCAAGCAATACGGCAATAAGCGACACGCAACTTGCTATTTTAGGAACAATAACTTATCCATAAATAATGCTATTAAAAGAAATAACACAAACACAGCAAGCAGATATATTAGGGCAATATTTAAGAGATGATAGATTGCATCAAGCTAAAAACAAGGAAGGCTCGGTGCTTCGCAAAATGTTAATTGGTTTAGCAAGCGAATGGTTAAATTTTAGAAATAAAATAAATGAAGTTTCTAACGAATATAATCCAACAACCACTACTAAATTAATTGAAGAATTTGAAGAATTTGTTGGAATACCAGACTCTTGTATTCCTGTTGCTTCGACTATAGAACAAAGAAGATTAAATATTTTACTTAAATTATCAGGAATTAACGCAACTACTGAAAAACAATTTAAAAATATTGCTCTAATTTTAGGCTATAATATTGAAGTTTCTAATGGTATTGATACTTCAACATTTCCTTTAACTTTACCTTTTTTATTAATTAGTCAAGCATCTGCACCTTTTACAATTGTTATAACGCTTCCAGCGTCTTTGCAACCTGCTGGTTTTCCTTTAACTTTACCTTTTACTTTGACTGCTCAACAGCCTGAGATTTTAAATTGTTTATTTAACAAATTAAAGCCTGCGAATACTCAATTATTTTTTAGGTATTCTAATGCTTTATAATTTTATTTTTTAGAACTATGTCTGATATAAATACATCAAAAGTTGATGGAAACACAATATCCGCTTCTGAATTTAACCAATTAGCAGAAATTGATAATTTAATTTCTACGAGTGGTCAAACACCCTCACTAACAAATCTTGAGCAAATCTCAACTGGTTCTGCAAGATATTCAAGTGCTGGTCAATTTTATACAGATAGCGGAACTGCCAATGCTTATGTTTTAAGCCCTGTTTCTCCTTTTAAATCACCCGTCTCTGCAACAGCTGGTGAAGGATATTTTAATGGTATGGTTGTTATTTATCGTCCTGGTAATCCTAATACCGGACCATCTACTGTTAATGTTAATGGAGCTGGAGTTAAAAACATAAAAAAAGCAGATGGAACAACAGATCCTGATAGAGGACAAATTTCAACGACAGAGGATATAGTTTTAAGATATAATGGAACATCTTTTATAATAGTTGATAAAAGATCAAATACCCCTGCTTTTCAAGCTTTTAAATCTTCTAATCAAACAGTTAGTGTCGGTGTTAGAACAAAAATAACCTTTGGTACTGAAAATTTAGATACTCATAATTATTATGATAATGCTATAAATCATAGATTTACTCCACTAGTAGCAGGTTGGTATTTTATTAATGCAAGTGTAAAATTTGTTGATGCTACTATTACAGCACAAGGTGCATTTTTATATATTTATAGAAATGGATCTCTTTTACAATCAAGTACAATGCCTTATTTTGATAATGGAGACGCTGTAATTTCAGTTTCAAATATGATATATTTTAATGGCTCAACTGATTATGTTGAAATATTTGGTCAAACAGGTGGAACTGGTGCGACTACGATTGGAGGAAGCGGAGTACAAGAAACATGTTTTTCAGGTTTTAAACTTAATATTTAATAGAAAATGGAAATTTTAATAAAAAATTATTTAAAAAAAAATAATAAAATTGCAATTAATAAAATTGATTACTCTTTAACAAATCTATCAGATGGTAAAGGGGATTTTATTAATTTTTGGAATGAAAATAAAATAGGTCTACCAAAACCAATTTTTACAGAACAAGAAATAAAATCTATTCCTTTTTTAGAAAAACAAGCACAAAAGCTACAAGAATTAGAGGATTATTACAATTCTACAGAATGTTGGATTTATAAAGTTAAATCAACAGAATTAAAAGCTTCAATAACTAAAGAACAAGATTGGTTTGCTAAAATGCTTCCTGCAATTAATGGGTCATTTTATCTTTTTTCAGATGATGGTTTACCTATTTTAGTAACATTAAATCAAACTCAGGCTAAAGTATTAAATGAAAAAATACTTATTAAAATGGGATTTGAAATTAATTCTAAAAAAAGAGAATGTGAAAAATTAATTAAAGATGCAACTACTATAAAACAATTAGATGAGATTAATATTAAAAAGTTTTTAGGAGAAGTGCCTAGAGAAGTTGATATTGATCTATTGCCTATAGCTCAAGCTATAACTCATACTTAGAATGGATAATAAATTAGCAAAAACACAGGCAATAATAGATTCTTTAGATAAAGACAAAATTCATATTTTGTATTTTAAAAAAGATTTATCTTTAAGAAATATTTATCATAATCCATTGCTTTTGATTATAAGAATTTACAATTTTTTTAGTCAAAGAATAAAGGTTGATCATGTCGCTCATATTTCAAGATTTATTTGGAATCAAGAAGACAATAAATTTGAAGCCAAAATATTTGAGGCAACTATAGAAAGAGGCATGGAGCAAAACGATCTAATTGATAAAATAAAAAATTATCATGGAACGGTTTTAATAGAAACTTTAAATAAAAAAGTTTGTAAGAAAAAAGCTAAATTATTTGAAATAAAATATACTGGTGTTTCTTATAGCAAATTAGGAGCTTTATTAAGTGATTTTGATGGTATTTTCGATAAATTAAAAATAAAAGATAATGGGGGCTTTTGCTCATGGCTCGAAGCTCTTTTTTTAATGACTCAAGGAATTTCTATTGATCATATTCAAAAAGGAAATCCAAGAGAAATAACCCCTACTGATCTGTATAATGCAGATTTTGAAATAAAAAGAATTTTATATAAACCTTAATCTTAATAATATGATAAATTTAGGAAAACAAAATGCAGATAGATCGTACCCTGTAGTGTTAGCATCTGATAGTCCTGTAACTAACACTATGCCAATAGTTCAAGACACTTTTAATAGTTTTGACACTACCAATACTTGGTCAGTAATTAATAAAGCGACAGGTGATATAATTATGGTCGACGGTAATGCCCTAGGATCAAATTATTTATCAATGGCTTTAGACCCCTTAACTGAGAACACAGAAACAATAATTGAAAGTAAAGCGTCTTTTAATAAAACAGATAAAAATTTATACTCATTTCTTTCAGCTTCGCAAAGAGTTGTTGGTAATGAATTTTCTATCTCATTAGTTTCAACAGAAACTCCACAGCCCGCATATACACCAGTTGCAATTGCTACTATAAGTCAAACAAGTACTACTTTAACAGTAGTTACTGCAACTCCTCATAATTTAGATGTTGGATCAAGAATTTCAATATCAGGTATACCAGATTCAAGATTAAATTATTGTTGGATCACTGTTGCAACAATAGTTAATGATACAACTTTTACTTGTACCGCTGGTAATAATGGTAACTTACCTTCTGTTACTTCTTCTGTTTTTAATACTGGGTTTGTACATTATCGCAGAGTTTTGGATTCAATTCCAAATGGAACTGCAATGTTTTTTGAAAATGCAAGTGCAACTAACGCTTCATTTTTTTTCAAAAATGGCGGATCTGGATTCTTTCCATCTGGTACGATTGCAGGAAACCACAGCGTAACAATAGGATCAAATGCGAGTGCTCAATCAGTAGCCAACAGCTATAATATAATAAACTTTCAACCTACCACTGGTTATTATTTGAATATGCTTGATGATAGTGTTGCATATTATGATAAAGCTACTAGCAGTTCATCTTTACAAGCTTTCAGATTTAAATCAGAAGCGGTTGTCCCTAATAATTCTCTTGACTATAAAATTAGATTAAAAGTTAAAAATAATAAATCAGCAACAATACCAGTAGCACAAATTGTTTCTATTGCTAAATCTGGATCAACAACAGCTACAGTAACAACAGATGTTGATCACGGTTTAACAACAAACGATGTAGTAAATATTTATGGTGTAAGAGATGCAACAAATTTTCCAAATTTAACCTCAGCAACAGCAGTAGCTTCTATAGTTAATTCAACTACTTTTACAATAGTAATAGGACCTTCAGCAACAGCAACCAGTTTCGGCGGTTATGTATCAAGAGTTAACGGAGCAATCACGCAAAGCGGAGCAATAGCACAAGTAATACAATCAATAAGTAGAACATCAAACATTTTAACAGTTATAGGAAGTGCAAACTGGGCAGGCTTAGTTGTTGGAGATTATATTAATATTGTTGGTTGTAGAGATATTTCTACAGGTGCAACTATTGGCATAGATGGATCATATAAAGTAATCTTTTTTTCGACAACTTCTTTAGTTCTTCAACCTATTTCAGGATATGCACCAACTGGTAGTGATATTGTATCAACAAATTGTGGTGGTGGAGTAATTAAAAAAAGCGTATTTAGAATTCACAAAATTTTAATGCGTGAAAATGATAAATATATTTCAGAAGTTTCAGGTACATCGTCTACTAAAAACGATCAATCTACTGCAACGCCAGTGCAAATAATTGGCTCTGCTACATTAGCTCTTTCATCAACTCAAGCGCTTGGAACAGTTGCTGGCGTTACAACTGTAACTACAGTTGGATCAATTACATCTGCAAACATGGGTATTCCTCTATTAGTAGCGGATCAAGCTTCAGGAGCGTTAACAACAACCACAACATCATCAACAATTACTCCGGCTTCTGGTTGCTCTTATGAGGTTAATTATATAGTAACAGCCGTAACTGGAACTAACCCTACATTAGACGTAGTAATTCAAGAATCGGACGATGGTGGAACAAACTGGTTTGATGTTTATCATTTTCAAAGAATTACAGCTTCCGGAGCTTATAGATCGCCAAAAATATCTTTAACTGGAAATAGGGTAAGATATGTACAAACAGTTGGCGGAACATCGCCAAGTTTTACAAGATCTATAAATAGACTTCAATCAAATGATTCTAATTTTAATAATGTGAAACAAATATTTGATCGAGCAATTTCACTTACAACTTTAAACGCAACAACCGCAAGCTTAATAAATACAAATGCATTCAATGTCCAACTTGCAATCAACATAGGAACTGCAACTACAGCTCCAATCCTACAGTTAGAAGGATCTTTTGATAATACTAACTGGTTTGCTATTGGATCACCTTTAACAGCGGTTGCTAGCTCAACAGTTGTATCCACAATAGCAAATATTCATGCTAATTTTATCAGAGCTAGAGTATCAACGGCAGGGGCAACAGTTGTTGCGGGATATGTAGCTATTAAAACTTTTTAATTTATTTTTTATTATTTATGACAAAAAACTATAATACACAGAATGGTTTACCCTTTATTAGAGTAAGCGATATTTCTATTAAATATGGCAATAATGATGCAGATTTATTTAAAATTGAAGGAACTGAAAAATTAGCTATTTCGTTAAAAGATCAATCAGTTTTTATAACCGAAGGGAATTTTGGTAGTTTTAATAAAGTTTTTTCAAAAACCGATCTTCAAAACGGATATTTTAATATAATTAATATTGAGACTGGCGAATTAACAGAAAATAAAATGACAAATTATGATCTATTTGTTGCTTTTGCTTCTTTCATTAGAAAAATTCAATTAGAAAAATAATGTTTGAGGTTCTTGCAAAACTAAAATTATTAATTGATATTACAAACTTTGCAAGAAACTCTAAGACATTATTTATTGTGTTGTTTATTTTAATTTTGTCTTGTCTCTTTTTTATTTATGGAATTAAAAGAATTAATGATAATTCTATTTATACCGATAACTTGCAAGATGAATTTATTGAAAAAGAAGTAAAATCAATTTTAAGAAAATGCGGTAATTCTCACGCAATAGGTATATCAACAGTAAGTACAGAAATTAAAACAAACTACTACGCTAAATTTAAAGAGTTCTGGGCATGCGATACTAAAGCAAGTAAAACTTGTTTAATTAATCTTTTAGAGCTTGATAGATATGCAACTGATTTTAATGTTGATTATAAGACTTATAATCATTTACTTGAGCTTTCAGCTTCAGAAGATGTTGAAAAAATTAATTTAAATAATTGGGAACAGTTAGAAGAGTTTGAAACAATAAAAAACATAATAAAATTAAGTCCAAATAATTTAAATTATTTGTGGCTTACTGCCGTTGCTAATATTGATAAAAATATTATTTATGTATTGCATATGGCTTCTTGGTCAGAAAATCCGTGTGGTGATGGCAGATTTTTACTTGGTAAATTTAAAAAAAAATTACCTAAAACTAAATTAATTTAACTAATGCAAGGACTTAATATTATTCTAGTTTGTTATTTTGTAAATATAATAATTATAAATTTTTTACTTTATTATATTTTAAATAAATGTAAAAAATACGATGATGATATTAAATATCTTAAAGATATATCGCAATCAATAAAGAAACATGATAATAACAATCATAAAAATATAGAGGCTTTATTAAACAATGTGCTTGATAGACTTGATAATATTGAGGTAAGATTAAACAAAATAGAAAATAGATTAGATAATATAGAAGTAAGGTTAAATATTCTTGAACAAAAAGTAGATGTCTTAGAGGTGAAAGTAATTAAAATTGAAAAGAAGGTAGACGTTATTGAAAAGAAAGTAGAGATTATCGAAAAGAAAGTAGATGTTTTAGAAAATGATGTTGATAATTTAAAAAAAAAGGTTAAAAAAACAAAAAAAATAATTACAAAGAAAAATGAAAGACAATTTACTTAGACATATAGACTTATGGCTAAAAATGCTATTAAAATATTTTGATAAAAATAAATGTAGAGGTGTTTTGTTTTTTTCATTACTTGGAATCGCTCTAATGGTGTGGGCTGGTATTATTGGCTATTATACAGGTTTAGCAATTTATGAAGTAATTTTAAGCTCTATCAAATGATAACAGAATTTTTTAAGAACAGTTATGGAGTTTTTAGCTCTAAAAGACTTGGTTATTTATTATCTATACCTTTTATTTTAATTGGTACTATATGGCTTTGCAATAAGCTTATTAGTGTTGGCAAGCCAGAGCTTGCGGTAGAAATATGGAAATTCTTTTATTTATTTTCAGCGGTACTTGGTGGCTTTGTGTCTATGGAAGTTTTGCCAAATATTTTTTTAGCTTTAAATAAAAAAGTAAAATCAAAAAACAATGAACTTAGCAAGTAAAATAATAAGTGTTTTTTTTTCAATAATCTCAATTTTCTTTCTAGGAAAATTGGTTGGCAAAAATAGTGAGAAAAAAAAAGAGTTAGAAAGTATAAATAATAATTTAATTGAAAATGCTAAAATTAATAAGAAAGTCAATAATGATAGTTTTGCTTCCAATTCTAAATTCTTGCTTGACAAGCAAAAACACAATAAATAATGATTATTGCCAGCTTTATACTCCTTTAACTGATGAATTGTCAAAGTCAGTTATAGAATATGTTAAAAAAACTTCAGAATCAATTGAAAGTAAAAACTGGACTTCAAAATCTTTAACACCAGAAGAAGAGTTTGCAGAAATTATGATTGATCATACTGCAAAGCATGACAAAAAATATTATTTAAAAAATTGTGATAACTAATGCTTACATTTAAAATTGATAGATATTACGCAAATGAAGGCGAATATAAAATAGAAAAAAAGAGAGATAAAACATTTTATAGCGGTTCAACTTTAGGGATAGTTTATCAACAAGATAGTAAATCACAAATTCCATTATTTTACTCTTTAGAAAGACCTTTACTTGTTAACGGCATATCTAATAGAAGAGATAGTAAACAAACAAATAATATAAATGAATCTTGCTGTATTCCTGTAGGTGAATATTTATGCGAGTGGAAATATAGTCCAAGATTAAAAAGAAATACTTATTTATTAATTGATGTTTTTGGAAGAGACTCAATAAGACTCCATACAGCAAACGATATTGAAGATCTTCTGGGTTGTATTACTTTTGGATTAAGAGTAGTAAAAAATGTCTCTTTTGATAATAAAAACTATTTTGATTATATTGTTAGCGAATCAAGGCAAGCATTTGATAAATTTGAAAAAATAACACAGGGTAAAAATATTAAACTAATTATTTCAGATTTAACACAAGAAAGAGTTTTTAGAACTATTAAGAATTATAATCAAATATGATATTAATTTCAATATTTTACTTTGTTTTTTCCAAGGCTTTTGCTGATCAAGTTAATTATGTTTATAAAGTAATAGATGTAATTGATGGCGATACTATTATTATTGACACTCAAAAAGAATCAAAGTTAATTGATAAGCTTGGTTTGAGAGTTAGAATAATGGGTATTGATACGCCAGAAAAAAAAGGAAAGTGTCAAAAAGAAAAAGATTTAGCAATCCAAGCTATGCAATTTACAAAAAATTTAATTTATCAAAAAGAAGTTATTTTAAAAGATATAAAATGGGATAAATTTGGCGGTAGAATAGATGCAAGAATATTTTTTAATGATCTTGACATTAGCAAAGAATTACTAAAAAATAAATTAGCTGTTGAATATTTTGGAGAAAAGAAAACTAAAAATTGGTGTAGTTGAATACAAATTATTTAAATATTAGGAAAAGTGTTTCAAATAATTTTCTAAATTTGGCATTTTTTTAGTTTCTAGTCTTTTTTCATAATAGCTAAAAAGTTTTTCCTTACTTGCATTGTAAATCAAAGCTATCTTTATTTCTGTAAAATTAAAAAAGAAATCATTAATTTCTATTACCTCGCCAACACTACCAATCCAATCATTTTCACTATATTCATAAACATTTTTGAAATATTTATTGCAAAAAATTTCAGTAATATTGTGAATTGCATTATGGTATTTTGATAATTCAATTTGCAATTGAAAATTTTTAATTTTTTTCATTTTATTTTCAAGTTTGTCATTTTAAATATATTCAAATTTTTTGATGTTATAGCTGTAATCAATTTGATTATTTTCTAAAACCATAAAGACAATTTTTATTTGAACATTAATTTTATAATTCAAATTATCTATGCTTTTTCCATATGCTATTTTAAATGTTAATTCGCCAGTTCTTCCTTTATTTTCAAAAGGAATATCTATTACAGGAAAAGATCTGTGAGAAGTGCATTTTGAACTAATTAAATCCGGCTCTTTATCACTATAATCATTGATATTAGAGTTGGTTGTATTAGCTAAATAATAATTGACCAACTCAATTTTATGAAAAATTGGAATGTCAGAATTATTAAGCAATCCAACACCAAATCTTATAGCTCTTCTTTGTAATTCATTATAATAAACATATTTTACCAAATTTAATCCAGATATAACTAGTTTATATTTTAATGATTTTTTTCTATATAAGTCAGTTGTCCAATTTATTAGTGCTATCGTATAGGAAGCTGATGCAAGAAAAACAATAACTAATCCATATAATGGAATATTGCTAAAATGATGAGCTATATATGTATTTACCATTGTAATACCCTTTTATTTTTTGTGATTATTATATTTCTGATGTTAGGAATATGGGGTTTTAGAAAAAATATTGTTCTAATTTCTTCAAAATTTTATCTCTAAAGAAAATAGGATTATTAGTAATATAAGAATCAAAACCCATCTTATTTAGTGTTATAAACCAATTTAATTGCTTGTCTGTGATTTTAATTTCAGATGGTGAGCCTATTCTTTTTACTTCGCAAAAAATAGTATTGTGAAGAGTTAATTTATTAGAATAATAAAGAATCATAAAATCAAGAAATCCAGAATTGCTTCCCTCTGCTTTCTTTCTTTTATAAAGTTTCATTCTTTGTAATTGAGTTAAATTTCCACCTGCACTGTCTCCATTATCTATTTGTTGAAATATTAGTTTAGATAAACCTTTGGTTTTCGTTTCAACAAAATTAGCAAAATTATTAAATTCTTTGTGAAAATATTGCTGTATCTCACTTTCTTTCCTAGAAGCAATATTATATAATAAAATCTCATCTAAATTATTTGGATTTTCAGGTATATCTTTATTAGTCAATAAATTAATATTACTTTGAAATTCTTTTGGAACTAAATAATTAATAGTTTTAATATCAATATAATTTATTTTGTGTTTTTTTATATTCATTGTTTCGCCCCTGCCTCCTTTAACATCTTTACAATCTCACTATGACCCTTATAACTCGCCCAATGCAACGCTGTTATTCCATATTTATTAACCACATTCACATCAGCCCCCGCCTCAATCAACATCTTTACAATCTCACTATGACCCTTATAACTCGCCCAATACAACGCTGTAGCTCCATATTCATCAACCACATTCACATCTGCCCCTTTTTCAATCAATTTCTTGACTTCCTCAATTTTATTTAATCTTACTGCTTCAAGTAATTTTTCATTTATGTTTTTCATAATTTGTTTAGTTAATTGTTAAAAGTTAAAAT
>JACCDO010264289.1_pt1 | contig 32821 bp, 41 predicted proteins | sample 7446101 | NCBI WGS metagenome assembly JACCDO01 (sample SAMN15323440, study PRJNA562643) | freshwater metagenome | isolation source: river surface water | place: USA:Blue River Watershed | collected 2017-08-16 | reverse complement strand
GTGATAATTCTAATAATCTATCATATTCTTCTTTTGCCATTGAAATTAAGTCTTTTGGATTAATTCTATCTAATGGATGTTTGGCTAATTCTGTTTTCAAATTTCTATAATATTTACCCCAAGAATACGAAGCAACTCTATGTCCTTCATTCATTTCTGATATTTTTAAGAATTGTCCAATGGTTGAAACAATAGCAGCACAAATATTTAACCCACCTGTAACCATGACAAATATATTTCTATCACTTTCATTAGATATTTTATCTTGTGCAAAGTTAGCAGTTCCAGTAATAGTAGAAATAATAATTACAGGAATAACAAAATAAGCATGTCTTTGTTTATAAACAGCATGACTTTTAGAATGTAATAATTCATAACATTGTGCTTTATCCGCCCAGTCTTTTAACAATAATTCTTCTTCTTCTTTCCAATAATTACGTTTTTCTTCCATATATATAAATTAAAGATATTTAATATTTCCATCTTTGTCATAATATTTAATATGAATTTTCATGTGAGTTTTAAGATTAAATTTAAATGTAAATTTTTTATCACAAACAATACATGAATGAGAATTAGGATTTTGATGAGTTGTCATATGTTGATTTAAATGATTACGGTGTGTAAATTTATTTTTACAAATTTCACATTCATATTTATTCATATGAGACATAACATGTTGTTTATAATAAGATTTTTTAACATAAGTGTTATTACAAATATGACATAAATAAGACCCATTCTCTAATTTATGTTCAGGGACTGATTTCAAATCAGGATACGGAACTGTAATAAGTTCGCCTTCTGAGTTTATTTGAAAATGCATTCCGATGCAATTTAATTTAACAGCCTTTTGGTCCATAAATATTAATATAATATATTTATATTATTAAATAAAAATATCAATTTTTATGGGGATAGAAAAAGTTTTACTTTTTCTATCCTATCCATAAACACGATTGGTGTAGATAGAAAAAGTTTTACTTTTTCTATCTTCCAATCAATTTTTCTTTGTCTTCACAAATAACTTTTGATTGCCAATCATTTTTCTAATAATATATAATAATGACACAAAATATATTAGTTTTTACAACTTATAATCCTGAAAAAAACAAATATAGATTTCCCTTTTATCCAGATACAATAAATATTGTAAAATATAATAGGATTGCTTCAAGAAAAATGGATATAAATGTTAAAAATTCTGATAGTTATAAAGGTTATGTATTATTTGTAGTATCATCAGTCGTATGTTCATTACTAATTATAATAAGATTTTTAGCAGGTAAATATATTGCATGTAATAATAGTGGGAAATATAGAATCCCTCTTATCATAGCAGGTGTAATAAATATTATTTTTGCAATTACATCATTGGGATTAAATATTAAAAGTATAATATTGAAAGATAGAATACTACAGTATTATTTACAAAATCCACAAGATAGAAATGGTAAAAATGTAAATGTAATTGCTAATACAGAAGCAACTCTTCCAGATAACAGAAATAAAGCATTTATAGGTATAAGTGTTTTATTAATACTTGCATCAATTTACATATTAAAACCTCTAAATAAATGTTCTCATAAATAAATTATAACTACTGATATTAACTGGTTAATATAAAGCAGCTTCTTCGCAATCAATATATTTGAGAATGTCATAACATAAATCTCTTAAATCTACATCACATGTATTTTTTTTAATAATGTTTTGCCAAAAAATATTTTTATTTTCAATGATATTCAGAATGAATTCTCTCAATTGCTGAATATCAGTATGGTGATAATCGTTCACCCACATAATATAAGTCACAAGAATATCTAATTTTTTCAAATTAACATAAGGCCTGATAATGTCTTTCAGTTCAATTACATAATAATTATGAATATTATTATTATGTAAAATAGACAAACTTGAATTATATTTGAGCTCCTGGATATGATATCTAACTTCGTCAGAAAAACATCCATAATAATCCATGATAACCAAATCTTCCAATTTGAAATCAGGGACGCTCAATAAATATGTGTAATTACAATAAAAAATGAATATTTCGCACGATTGGATTTTATTGAATCCAAAATAGAAACATTTATTCATAATGATATTGAAAAATGTGATAAAATCGAAATTGAAATATTTCATAGATGGGTTATTATAGATAATCCATTTAATATCGTTCTCAACATCTTTTGGTATGTCATCCAATTTCATTTTAGAAAATATGAGTTCCGTAGAATCCATATGCACAATAATTATTTAGTTTGAATAGGATATATATTTTTCAATTTTTATTAGTGTTGTCTAATATTAGTGATCTAATAAAATCCCATTGTAGGTTATATTATAAATAAACATCTTTATATTATTAATAATGGAAAATATAATTAGAACAAGATGTTCTTTCATAGAATTATTAGATAAATTAGAAAAAATTAGTATAGATTTTGTAGATTTAACAGGGTTTAATGATTATATTTATATGGACCCTAGAAATGAATTTAACTATAAAATATCCTCATTAATAAATAACAACGAGACATATAAATTCTATTATATAAAAAAATATGATGTAAACACAATATATGAAGAGATACCAAATGCTATATTTCTAAACAATAGTTATTATGATTTTGAAATAGATATTAAAGAACTAAAATTTAAAAAGTTTGATGAATATAAAATAGTATCAATAGATGAAGTAAAACATACAATTATAAATATGAATATAAATGATGGAACTCCTAAACAAAAATCTTTATTAAGAAAAATGTTAGGATGTTAATTAAAGTTTCATAAAAAATATATTTAAAACCAAATGTTTTAATATAACTAATATGCACTTTGAAATTTTAGATCCAAATGTATCAAAAACAATGAATATATTTATAATTATTGGAAATATAATTAGTTTATGTCAAAATATTCCACAAATAATTAAAACTTATAAAGTTAAATCTACAAGAGATTTTAGTAGTCTTTTTATTCTAATGCGTATATCAGCATGTATAATATGGGGAGCATATTCAATTGAGATAGAAAGCCTAATGATGTTAATAAATAATTTAATTACACTATCTGCAACTGGATTTATTAGTTATTATAAAATAAATGAAATTATAGCTGATTATAAAACAAAACAAATTAATGCATATATGGAAATACAAAAATCCGAAAGGAAAAATGATTTATTTAACGATGATAACATTCTATTAGATATAAATAAATAATCATTTTATATTACACATTTTTCATACATTAAACCACCACATGATAATAATAAGTTTAAAAAATAAAAAATATATTAAATATATTAATGAATATGTTTATAGAGAAAAACATTTTATTAGATGAAATAATTAAGTTAAATAATTTTATTCTTACCTATCAAAATACAAACGATATAAATGATTTTATTGAAACTCTAGCTGCTTTAAGAGAGAATGTCCATCAAAATACAGATCTATTATTATTAAATGATTTATTAACATTAACAAATAATATTTATAGGGAAACAGAAGCATCACAATCTATGATTTATGACAAAAGACATTTAAATATAATAAATGAAATACTTTATGGATTACATAATACTAAATTAAAAATCAAAACTTTATTAGAAAAACTAGAAAATGTAGATAGTTTAATTGATGTTATAAATGAAATGAATTTATAAATTTAATTCCTGGTAGGAGCAATATATACACTCTTTGCTTCATTTAATACTTCTTCACTAAAGTTAGAAATAACATACTCTGCAGTAATAATGTTTTCAATATTACTTGCATGTAACTGAGATAAAATGTAAACAATGTTTTCTTCCGATTCAATATTAGTGTATGTTTCTAATATATATATGCTATATTTTTCACCAATAATAGGAATAAGACCTTTATAGGTCATCAATTGTTCAGTGGTAAATACTTCATAATCATGTGTTGCATATTCAAGAGCATTGCTTGAAGGTATATTAAATAATAAATAATTATAATATATATTGTATTGAGTATTATCGGTAGTGCACAATAAATAATATACATCAGGAGAACTTCCTCCGATTTCAACAGCTTCGTCTATTTTTCGAAAGAAGAGGTTTACATCAACATCTTCATATAACCATATAATATCATCAACTATACGTTCAATATATTTATTAAAAATGTCTTTATATTTAGCACTAATTTTATAATAATAATAAGCGCATTTAATATTAACACTGCTTAACTCATTAATATCACTAGCAGCGATATTAGCAGGAACCTTATTACATTTAACACAAATAATATACAACATTTTTACTGCTTCAATATTTTGATACGGTAATATATTAATTCTCAAAATATTACACGTCTCTTCGAATTGATTCGATTCAACAAATGATTGAATTCTCAAACCAAGCATGAAAATATGATTTGTGATATTATTATTAATAAAAGACCACCATAATTTTTCATATTTATTGATATGTATGAATTTTTTAATAAAATTATTCTTCATAGACAAAATGATTTGATTAAAAAATTTATTAGTCCGAGCCAAATGTATTAATGAATCTCCATTCAGGTTCATTAATATATTAATAATAATTTCAACTGGTAGATTAAGTAAATTATATCTGGTAGACAATGTACCATCCATGACGATTATTTTATAAATGATCTTATTTAAAATAATTTCAATTTTTATTTGTGAGATATATTTTAACTTTGTTAAAATATATCTTACCACAAATAACTTTTGATTGGTGTATATAGAAAAAATTATATTTTTTCTATATCCCAATCAATTTTTATGGCTTTATGAAATTTCTCAACCGTAGGTTATAACACGATTGCCAATCAATTTTTCTAATGCGAATATATCTAGCCTATTATTAGCTGGGTTAATAATATTTGTATTTATATAAACTATCTCGACGATATTTAATATAATATTTAATACTAATAATAGAAGTAATAATAATAGTAATATAATAATATAAATAATTTTTATTAGTGGTTTTTTTAATTGTTGATATAGAAAATGTATATGATACTTTATATTGATGAGATGGAAAATAGATAAATAATCTATTATTATATTTACTAAAATAAATTTTCATATTATGGTCATCTACATTGCAATAGTTAGGAATATTAATATAATATTTATCAAAATCAATATGAGTTTTATTTTTATAAATAAATGGTTTATTAAAATTCAAATCTAATATTAACTCATTTGTTTTATTATTAAATACCCATCCATCAATATTAATAGTTACATACAATGTATTTTTAAAATATTTTACATTTTCTTTAAAATCATTTTTATAAAAAGTATCATTTGTAAACATTTTATTTATAACATCAAAGTATGCATAACGAGATTTATATGTAGTTCTAACTTGATTTAATGAATAATCATTATCACTATTAATATTATCAAATTCTATTTTAATATCTTTATTTGTATTATCTTCTTGTAAATATCCATATGTAATAACATTATCATCTAATATAATTTTATTATAATTAAATTTTGCTGAAAATAATTCATTATCTAATTGAAAATCATTTGCATTTATTCCTAAAAATAATAAACTGATTAATATAATCATTATATATTAAGCATTTGTATTTTTTAAATATTATTTTTATGATATAAATTTTAATAAAATCATATTTTCATTCTGTTCTAATATTTTATTTGTATATGTTATAAAATAATCTAATATTTTTTCAACATCATTTTTATATTTATTATATTCTAGTTCTATATGCCCGCATACAAATTCTAGATTTTCATTTAATGTATTACAATGTAAATTATTATTTTTAATTGATTCTGTTAATTCTTTATTATAATCTCTAATATGACAAATTAAATTATGAATCAAATTTAAATTATGTTCAATATCACTTACAATTTTTTCTATTTCATCTTTCTTATTTGAACTTTTAATAAGATTATTATCATTATTCAATATATCTTTATTCATTGTTATTACTGATAATGCCATTAATGTAATATTTTCTGATAAACTGAGTAGCATTGATGATAAACTTGAATTTATAGTTGTTCTATGATTATTGAGATATACTAATTCATTATGTATTAATTTATTTTGAAATGCTAATAACTGGGTTGAATCATCTAATTTTAAATTTTTTTTCTTATTTAACATTTCTATTTTTGCATTAATCTCATTTGATTTTTTTGACACATTGTCGTGTATGTCATTTATTTTTTTAATATTATTTTCAATATCTTGTATTTTACTTGTATAATTCATATATTATATAATATATAGATTAAAAGATTAAAATAATTTTAAATTTTTAGCGTCTCTTCTTGGCATCAGGTTCTTCAGATGAATTATCTGATTCTTCAGATGACTTATCTGATGGAATATCAGGACAAATCAATGAAGGTGTGGGTAATGTTGCAGGGTCAATAATATTTTTACGAATACTATTTAATTTAGCATTTTGTTTTTCACTATTATGTGAGAAACGAGATGCTACTACCGCATCTGTTGGAGCAACAACTTTAGGAGTAACAACACTCGGTGCAACAACTTTAGGAGCAACAACACTCGGTGCAACAACATTAGGTGTAACTTTAGTCTTAACTGCTTTCGGACCAACAGAAGTTTCACCTAACATGGGCATAACTGCTTTTAGAGAAACAACAACCGTAGGTGTAACAACAGTAGGTGTAGTCATTTCTGTATACTCGTGTGTTGAGTTGGTTGTATTTAAATTATTAAGTTCTGTGTTAATTTTATGCAACTGGTCTTCCAATTCTTTCTTTTTGTTAACTAAGAAACTCTTGTTCGTTTTTTCAATAATTAATTTATATTGTCCATACATACAAACATTAAAAAATTTCATTCTATAGTAGCTACAAATATCTTCAAAATTGTCGTTTGATATATTATGAGGAGTTTTAATATAATTTTCAATAAGTTTAAAACATTTAAAACTACTAATAACATTAATATTATTAGGATAAATAACAATATCTTCAGGAGTAATGTCTTCTCGATTAACAATACGAATAGTGTATTGAGTAACACCAATTGTTAAAATGAAATCTTTTGTTCCATAATTAATATTTGGATATTCTTTTTTAATTTGGTCTAAAGTTTTTGAGAAACATTGAATAGGAAACAGAGTTGGACTAAACTTGTCCATACCTCTAATTTGAAACATAGGAATATTATATAACATGCTATTAAATATCATAATTTCTGCAAATCCACTCAATGCCCATCCGTTTCTATTAAACATTCTATTCATTTCTTTCGAAATAATACCAACATTATTATACCATTCCATCATAAGATTGGACATGTTTACACAAATATAATATCTATTTTAAACATATTATATTTCAATTTTTCTAATAATTAAATGAAATTTAATTATTAGAACTGTTAATTTAATAAATTTTTTTAATAAAACCAAAGGTTCTGAATGTGATTATTATGGTAATATTAACCGTAGGAATAATACCATAATACAATAATAAAATGGATGATTATGAAAAAAAATAAATTAGGTAGGTACCCCGTACTTTTTGTTATATTTACATTTCTATTTGGGTTTGTCTTTATTGTATTAAATGGATATATTTTATTTGATTAAAAAAATAGTATAAATATGATATGAACAATATTGAAAAATAATATTATATATATATATATATAATGTTAGGTTTTGATACCAAAAGTAAAAATTTAACTATAGGAATTATAGTTTTAGGTATAGTTTTCTTAATAATTTTTATATCCATTCCCGTTCTTATAACTACAAAAAAACATTACAAATTACCAAAATTATGGAAATACATTATAATGATTGTATTTATAATTACATGGATATTACTTTTTACACTAAGTTTTATATTAGGTTCATATGCAGATGAAAAGGGAAAGAAAACAGTTTTAAGTTGGTCGCCAACAGGTTTCGGTGCGATTACAATTTTCCCTGGGATATTGTTTGTTGCAATGATATTATCTCTTCTAGTTGAAAAATTATAAATATAATATGAACAATATTGAAAAATAATATTATATATATATATATAATGTTAGGTGTAGATACCAAAAGTAATAATTTAAGTATAGTAATGATTGTTCTAGGACTTTTATTCGCAATATTATGCTTTGGTGTAATATATTTAGATAGTTATCAAGACATTAAAAACAAAATAAAGTTAATTTTACCTATTGCATCTATAATAGTATTAATAGGATATATAATAGTATTTACTCAATTAAATAAACATTATAATGAAATAAATTCTATTAAATCAGAAGTATTAAAAATTGGTTTTGGAATTTCAATCTTTATTATGGGACTTATGACTGTTGGATTAATGGGATATATGGGAGATCTTTTTTCAAAAAAAAAATAATATATAACAGTATTTGCTCTATTAGATAAATATTATGATGAACTGAAACCCATCAAAAAAACAGATTAAATACAAGTGGTGGGGTTGGAGGTTCAATTTTTCTTATAAAACTTTCTAAGGAAGTTTTATAAGAAAATATAGGAAACACTAAAATTAAAATATAATTTATAATATATGGAAAAATCTAATAATAAAATATTAAATAAAAATATTATTAAATCAGATAATAAACACACCCCTATTCCAACATTACCTTTATTTGGAATAAATTGTAACCAAATGCCAAAAATTATACACTAATTATATCAAAATCTGTTATTAATTGTGTAAATTTACATTCCTCTTTATAATGACCTTTGTTATTACAAATATAACATACTATATTAGATGTAATTAAAATAACAAGTAATTCATAATCATATTTATATCTTAATTTACATTTATCTCCATTATGATTTTTTTTCCCACATAAATAACATTTATTATATTCTAGTTTAATATTTATAAATAAATCATAAGTATTATCAAAAGTTAAATTCATCTGATTAAAACTACCACCACGAACATTATTTATACCATATAAACTCATAAATTTAAATACATATATATCTTCATTAACATCATATGAATATGTATCTATTCCTATGATTTGTTTAATATTATTATATAAGAACCATTCAAAAGAATTATTTAATATAATATCTAAATTATGAATTTCATATAATTTACCAATATAATATTTATTATTACATAATTCTAAAATATAAACATATGACATTTATAATCAAGTATATAAAATATTATTTTTAAAATATATAGAGATAAATTTTATATAATTATCTAACATATATTATATATGTCAAAAGTAAGTTTATTCAGTGGTATAAATTATACTAATAGTAAATTAGGTCTTGATGCAGGTATGCATGATTTACCAAAGGAATGGATAAGAACAGTTACATCGGTTAAATTAGCGAAAGACGTAAGATTAGTATTATTTGATGATAAAACACCATCCAATTCAATTGAATTAGATGAAAATACACCTGATTTATCAGTTTTAAGATGGGGTAATAGAGCAGTAAGAGTAAATGTTCAAGATTTATCACAAATGCAATCAGAAAATTTTGATAATGAATGCAGACCATGTGGGCACTGTGAATCTTGCAATTCATATAATTCTTGCAGAAGAGGTGGTAATTCATCAAGTATTTTATTTTTAATGATGTTATTAATTGGTGTAATAATAGGTGTAATGGTATCTAAATTAATAACTAAAGAAGGAGTTGCAGCTAAATAAATAATATAAATCATAATAATGATGAATGAAAATTCAAATCTTCCGTTAAAATTTAATCCAGCTACAATGCACCCAGCTTCTATAAAATTAAATGAAAAGTCTAATAATATTAATATCTGGTTAACAATAGTATTAATTATTATTGGTATAATAATAATTATAAAATTATAATATTAAAATATAATATTATAATAATGATAAATAATTCTAATCTTCAGTCTAAGTTTAATCCATCTACAATACATCCAGCCTCAATAAATATTAACTCACGTCGTTCTCAACAAGGAGGAACAAATGATGATGCAAGAGACTTATTAATGATATTAAATAGTATTACTAATAATAGTATTTTAAAATTCTCAGATGCAACTGTTGCTCCTATTCTTAATCCACCACCCAATATAAAAAATAGTATTACATGGAAAGTAAATAATAATAATAATTTAGTAGGTTATGCTTACACAAGAGATTCAAAATCAATTGCAGAAGATGGCGGTAAACAATTATTAGTAACAAATTTTACAGTTAAACCTATATTAAATTATGTAAGTTATGTATTATTATCAAATATAATAAAATATGCAGTAAGAAATAATTATTCTTATTTATTAATAGAACCGCCTACAGAATTTATTAAATTTAATAATAAATATAATAATTTTATAATTTGGAAATTATAATAATTAATTATTATTACATGTTAAAAAATCATCAGATTCACCCATGTCTGATTCGCTCAACCATAATAGTTCTTCTTGTAATTCTCTATTTAATAAATTATTATCTTTTGATTGCACTTCGTTTATTAATCTAGCGGCATCGGCGTCAACCTCCTCATTATAATCAGGTTGTAACATTTGTATCATATTTACAGATTGTGGTATATCATTTATATTAATATTAATTTCTTCATATTCATTTGGATTGGGTTGTTCATCGGGTAATGGATTATCATTTGGTTGCATTAATTCATCTGGTAATGTAATAGGTGGTTCTGCCTCATCTGGTAAATCCAATGTTTGTCTTTCTAATGGTAATAATTCTATCGGTCTTTGTAATGCTATTGGTCTTTGTAATGGTTCTTCATTTCCTCTAAATCTTCTTGCTATATTATCAATTCTAATTTTATGAAAAGGTAAATTTCTAGAGTGTGCTAAAATAAAATCAAATTCTTCTCTGTTGATTAAATCTTCATGAAAACGTAGTAAATGTGATACTAAATAACGCTTATCATAAAAAATCATATCACAGTGATTACATTTATGTCCACCAACACCTGATTCTTTAATAGAATCTCTCTTTCTTTTTGAAGCAAGTCTGTTTTGCTCAAGACGGTGTGTTGATACTTGTGAACCTGGTTGATTATGAACATTTCTTTTATGAATCCTTAATTCGTTAAAAGATGTAAATGTTATATAACATTTAGAACATCTGTATGCTCCTCCAGATTGTTGTTCTAATTGTTGTTTTAATTGATTATATTTAAGTTTATATTTTAAATATTTATCTTTCATTTGATTATCTAACATAATATATAATATAATATATATTATTATATATATTATAATGCTTTGTTTACAACAATTAATTTGAACAATTACATGCAATTCCTAATAAAGAATGTTCGCATTGTTTAGGAGGATATGTTCTTGATTGTGGTAATTGTATTAATTTACTTGAATCATTAACACTAGGAGTATTTCTTTGTGGAAATAATTCATTCATGATTTCTTTATGAATAAAAAATGGATGGTCTGCTGGTAATTTAAATTTATGACAATTACATTGTTGAGGTTTATGAAGAGGACAAGTATTAGGTGGTAAATCAAAAGTTGGTTGGAAATCTTTCAATTCAGGAGGATAATCTAATTGTAAATTTAGAAAATCAATTTCTTGAGTTTTAGGTGATGTTTGACAATATTCCTTACGTTGCATTTCTTTTATGGTTAAACCAATATGATGAACAGTTTTTTTATGGTCTTCATATTCGTTAAAATTTCTGAAAGGTTGATTACATATTGAACACAAAACACCACCTAATTGTTCTTTTAACATATGATATTTAAGTTTATATTTTTTGTATAAATATATATATTTATTATCATATAATTTTGACATATATTATAATGATATATATAAAAAAAATAAATTATTATAATTCTAGTATTATTAAAAATCCAAACAGTTCACACATATATAAATATAATAAATATTTATATAAATATTTATCAGGAGGAGGTAATAATTTAGATTCATGTAAAATTTCAAATTGTAGTATTTCATATGATAATACTAGAACACCTAGTAATTGCGATAGAATATTATATAAAGGTAGACATATTACAACAAATAATTATGGTGTTTATGGTGGAATACAAATGAATAATGATTTAATTAGATTATCAGACCACTTGTTAGTATATGGAAGTTTTACATATAAAACTAAGGATGGTAATAAACCATGTATATTATTTACATGGAATGTAGGTAAAAATCATAATGAACCAGAATTAAGATGCGGTATTGGTAGATTAATAAAAGATTTTAATTTATTTTCTCAGAAATCTGAAAATAATTATGAATTTATAATTTTCTGTTTACAAGAGTCGGGAATAAATGATTTATTTCCGCAAATATTGATAGAATATTTTAAACAATTTTTACCCATATATAAAGTATCATCAACAATTTCTGAATCAATAAATCCAAATTTTAATGTTAGATTAATAGTATTTCATAAAAGCATAGGTATAGATATTAACACTATTCCTATAAATAATAAATATAACTATAATAATATATTATTATCAACAATTGTTCCAAAAAAAATAAATGTAGAACCAAGATTATTAAAATCACTTTCATTTACAAAAACAGCATTATCTTTAACAATAGATGGTTTAACAATAGTATCATGTCATTTACCATTAGATGTAAAAAATCATACAGAAAATAATTATTTAGGTAATAATTTAAGAATAGAAGCATTAAATAAAATAAAAAGTATTTATAAAGATGAAAAAAATATAATAATAGCAGGAGATTTGAATTTTAGAAGAGTAAATAATAAAGACCAATTAACAGAATATTTATCTAATCAACAAGATAATTTTAGCTTAATAGAATTTACTCCAGAATTAACAGAGAGAACTTGTAAGTTAAAAACATGTTAATTCTCTTCACAAATACCTTCATCTTCCTCAGTATTCCTTGTATAATAATTAATTATTTCTTGAATTAATAATTTATTATTATAATAATGATTCCAAATTTTTTCACAAATTTTATATGTATAAAATAGATCAAATTCATTTTTATAATATTGTTGTAATTCATCTGGCGAATTATTATATTCAGTAACAACTCTAAAATCAAATTCAATATATTCAATTATTTCCTCAATATAATTTATACGATTATAAGAACCGATAACATATTTGAAACCATTATTGAATTCAAATAGATGAATATGTCTAAAATCTTTAGTATTATTTTCTCCACATAAATAAATATCAGATGGAACTTGAGACCTATCTATTATTTTAATTTGATAATTCATTAAATAATAACTAATTATTTATTATTTAATTATATCAATTTTTATGGCTTTATATTCCCCAATCGTAGGTTATAACACGATTGCCAATCAATTTTTATTTGTGATCACAAATAACTTTTGATTGTCAATCAATTTTTCTATCCTCCAAATCAATTTTTCTTATAATTTGAATGTCCATTCTTGATTCCAATAAAATGTTTTTCCTTTATTAATATCATCTTCTGTAATTTCTTTAGCAAAATCAATTAAATTATAATCAGTTGGGTCTGATAGTAATTCACCACTAAATTTAGCATACATTGGATATGTTCTAGATATATAATATTTATTATTAATATTATTTTTATATATATACATATCTGTGGACCATACTTGGCGTGTATTATGAGCAATTGTAATATATTTATACATTATAATAATAACGATATTTATTTTTCAATTGTAAATATTTATTTTTATAATAAAGATATTTTGATTCATAATCAAGTTCTCTAGTAGCAGTAGATGGTCTATAATATGGTATTGTTATATATTTTTTATCTAGATTAATATTTTTAAATAATTGTGGTTCATAATTATATTTAGTAATTAAATCTTGAAATGAAATAACTGAAACTACATTAATATCAGGATTAAATGTAATTATAGATAAATTCATTTGATTTTGGATGTATTTATAATAATAATCAGAGCTTCTAGTTCTACTATTAAATGCTAAATTAGGTATAAGACAAAAAGAATCATTTAAATCAATATTAACAAATCTTCTATTTGTTAAATATTTATATGTAACACAAATATATCCAATTGAAATATATTTTGTTTCCAATGAATCAGTTGGTTTAATTTCATGAGAATATTGGCCCATTTTTTTAGAACCTACTTTAATATATCCACTTGGATAATTAATAATAGGGGTTCTTGTAAAATATTTTAATCCTAAAACATTTGTATATTTTTCAGTTGCTTTTATTTGATAAAATAAAGGCCCATGAGTTAATAAATCATGTTCAGGATTTACACATCGAACATCAATAACAGGCATATTAGAACTAATATATTTATTTAATTTACCATTTTTACATCCGGGACATTTCATATTCGCGCATATCCATAATTCCATAAATACACCGACTTCGCTAGCAAGTGTATAACTAAAATCTTCATCCATTGCATTTATTAATTTACCAATAGCCTCAATTTTTTCATTATCTTTAAGTATATCATAAATTAATCTTTGTCTATTACTAACACTTTCTGCCAATACTAACTTTTTACTTTCTGGAGATAATTGATTATAATTAATTAATGTTTCTGTATTATCTTTTACAGTAACTCTTTTATTTGATGTATCTATATTTTCTAATAGTAGTGTTGTATCTATATCAAATAATTGAGTTTCAGCTGCTTCTTCGTGTGTTCTTTTACGTAATCCATATGTATGGGTTGGTGTTTCTGTCTCTTTAACCATTGCCAATGAACTTGCAGCATGAACTTTATCCTCAACTATTTCTCCATATGTTGCAGAATCAAATAATTCTTTAATGTTTTCCATATTATAATATAATTATATAATTATATTATAATATTATTCACAAATAACATTAAGATAATTTGGAGCATGATATTTTCCCTGTTCTTTATTTTTTTTTAAATAATTATAATTTATATTAAAAAGAGAAAATATTTGATTAATTCTAAAATTCAAATGAGTTAATCTATTATTACTAATATCTAATTCAAAAACCATTTCAGGAACATTATAAGATGTAATTAAATTATTAAATGCATATAATTTAATTAATTTAGGATAGTATCCTAAAATCCTGATTTTATTCGTATTAATATCCAATATTTGTATATTTTTATGATCTGGAATACATGTTAAAAAATTGTTAGAAGCAATTAATGTTTTCAAATTAGGGAATCGAGTAATAAACTCAATATTTGTTAATTTGTGATTATGACAATTTATATAAATAACATCATTATATAAATATGGTTCAATCTCATTAATATTATTGTAATCGCAACTAATAATGTTTGAACTATTATCAATGAATTTAATACGCATTTATTAGATTACTAATATGATTATATAAATAAAATATCAATTTTTATTTGTGAGATATATTTTAACTTTGTTAAAATATATCTTACCACAAATAACTTTTGATTGGTGTATATAGAAAAAATTATATTTTTTCTATATCCCAATCAATTTTTATGGCTTTATATTCCCCAACCGTAGGTTATAACACGATTGCTAATCAATTTTTATTTGTGAACACAAATAAAAATTGATATAAATATTAATATTAATATTAATATAATAACTAATATAATGACTAATAAAATAAATAATATTATTTTGGTTGATACATCATATACAACATTTCATAGATTTTTTGCAACATTAAGATGGTTTTCATTTGTAAATAAAGATTTATATAAAGAACATAAAGATGATTCAAAATTTGATTGGAAAACTGAACCTATTTTCTTTGAAAAATATACTAAAATGTATTTAGAATCAATTATAAATTTAGTATCAAAAAGTGTTTATAATGATAGTATAGTAATATTCTGTCAAGATGCACCATCAGATACATTATGGAGACATGAATTTGCAGAATGTTATAAAGGCAATCGTGTTGATTTATCTGAGAAGCATAATTTTAAACCTACATTTGCATATACATATGATGTATTAATTCCTAAATTAGTTGAAGAAAATGAGAACATTCATTCATTAAAAATTCCAAAAATGGAAGCAGATGATTTAATTGCATTGGCCACTCGTTATATTAGACATAAAAGACCTGATAAAACTGTATATATAATTTCGGGTGATAATGATTTTCTTCAATTAGGATATAAAAATTTATATATTGCTGATTATAAAAAGAAAGAATTAATACATTTATCTAGAGAAGAAGCTAGAGAAGCATTACGTCAAAAAATAGTAAATGGAGATTGTTCAGATAACATACCATCTATATTTATAACTAAACCGAATGCTAGTTTAGATAAGTCACCTAAGATTAATAATAAAACAAAACAATTAGTTAAAGAAAACAAAGAAGAAATGAAAAAATTCTTAGCAGAAAATGAACAAGCTTTAATTCAATATGAGAAAAATAAAAAATTAATTAGTTTTCGTTATATCCCACATCATTTTAGAAAACCAGTATATAGAGCTATAAAAAAATTAGTTTAAATTATTTTCATAATAATTATATATATGGTAACCACCCGTAAAACCACCCGTAAAACTACTCGTAAAACCACCCGTAAAACTACTCGTAAAACCACTCGTAAAACTACTCGTAAAACCACCCGTAAAACTACTCGTAAAACCACTCGTAAAACCACCCGTAAAACCACTCGTAAAGGAATGAAAGGAGGTGACCCTAAACTAACAAAAGAAGAAAAAGCAGAGAAAGAAAGACAGCTCACAGAACTGAGAAAACTAATAAGATCCGCGTATAAATTTATAAAAAATACAGAAACTGAATTAACAAAACCAAAATTGAAAGAATTTAAAACTAGAAATATTTCACGTGATCAAATAAGTGCTCATATTGATAATAATGATTTTTTAAAATGGTTTAGAGCCATGTCTGATGAAGATATAGATAAAACATTCAAGAATCATATTATTACTGAAGATGAATTTACAAATTATTCATCTACATTAATAGAAGATGTTTGAATGAGATACAATTGAATAAGATTAAAACATATAATATTAAATGTATTTAATATTATATGGAAAACGATATAGATTTTAAACTAATAATAAATATATTAAATAATATTAATAATAAATTAGATAAAATTGAAGAACGATTAATAAAAATAGAGGGATCTCAAAATAAAATGGATACACATATAGATTTTATAGAAGATATTTATGATAATGTTAAACATCCATTGAATTATATAACTAATAAAGTAAATAATTATTTACAATATACTAATGATTTAGCATTGAACAACCATGAATCCTAAACCTCCCACGAGTGATAGGTTTTTAAGAAAATTATTAACTTGTTTTGGATCAGTAATAGGATGGTATAATATTGTAGCTAAAATTAGGAATAAAATTAAAAGCCAAGCTCCGTATTTAGTAAATGAATTTTCATCATTATATACACCATATATTATTAATAAAGGCCCACTTAATAATAAAAATATACCAAATAATAATGCTAATTTAGATATATCATAACCAAAGTTAGGAATCCAGTTAAATAATATAGACGAATTAATTTTTTGTTTTAATCCATCAGCAACTGTATTAAAATTAGTAATTTTATTATAAGCCGAAGATAAATATAAAATAGAGATTAATATAATAAAGAACATTTTAATAATTTTAGCATTCATTATATTTTTCTAGATAATTATTTTTTACATTATATATCTTTTATATTTATTAAATAAAACTATTGGAAATAGACTAAATATCATTATATATATATTATAATATTATTAATAATAAATGTTGTTAAACCAAGTAAAGTTCCACCCCATATAGAATCAATAATAACTGTTTTAGTTTGCCAGTTCTTTAAAGTAGTCATATTAGTAGTTTCATATACAGTATTAATGACTACACCTAAAATAATTGCATCAATTACCTTACTATCTCTTTGTAATACAAAATAATTTATGCCAAAAACCATAGCTATATAACAAAATATAGCAGGTATAATTTTCATTTCCATTGGAGAGTGTTGGACTTCTAATATTTGTTGTTTAAAGTGTGATGATAATACATTAAGAAATATCACATCTAAAATAAGTATAATAAATATTGACAAGATTAATTTTTTTATATTAATAACCATATATTAATATTATTAATAATATAAAGAAAATATAATTAATAATATTAATGGACCGTTTAAGTTGGGATGAATATTTTATAGAAACTGCTTTATTAATTTCAAAACGCTCACCATGTGAACGATTACATGTTGGATGTGTATTGGTTAAGAATAATAGAATTATAAGTGCTGGGTATAATGGTTTTTTACCAAGTGCATTTCATATTAGTATTATTAAAACTGAAGGTTCTAATAGTCATGAACAAGCAACAGTTCATGCTGAACAAAATGCAATTGCTGATTGTGCAAATAGAGGCGTGTCAACAAATGGTGCTATTGCATATATAACACATTATCCTTGTATCAATTGTTTTAAAATATTAGTAGCAAGTGGTATAAAAGAAATAAAATATTTAAATGATTATAAAAATGATATTAATATAAATAAAATAATAGAAAGTATGGAAAATAAAATCAATATTCATTCACTACTTCTCCAGTGAAGAATCAAGCGCACGCACTCTTTATAATTACGTTCATAGTCATGAGAAATAAACCATTTTTTCTCATGATAATCGAATTCATATCCCATGCATTCCAATATTTTATTCTTACGTTGATTACGGAAAATACGCGCGTGTTTCAGTGCGACTATATAATTGCGAGCGTTCAATGTGTTATGGATGAAACAAAATGTGTCTTTCCTCCCACAAGCGAGAGCATGAGCGAACATTCTTTTGATTGTCGGTTGGTCAACTTGATAGAATACCATTAAATGTGCTAGTATTGGCAATCCTCCATAAGCAGCCGCGAGTTCCAACATAATATTATGACTAATGGTATGATTAAGGCAATGATATCCATAAACTAGTTTAAAACATTCGACACTACCACCCATAATGCTCGAGTAAAGATTTTGAACAGTGATTTCCATATTCGGAAACATTTGGATGGTTTTATTCAAACAATTGATACATCCATTGACTAAAACTGAATCCAAAATCCATGTATCAAAATCGTCCTCTTCTTCGTGAAAGATGTTTGATTCGCGAATATGTTTAATCATAGTTTCAAAAACCATTGGATTATCAATACTGCGTAAAGACATACCCAATGCCGAATGAGCCATCAGGTATGTATTTTCAGAGAAATTCAATTCATACCAAACTCTATCGAGCAGTGAAGGTTTGTAAATAGCAATGTTACAATACAAATGTTTAATAAATAGCACATCCAAATGATTAACATTGATGCTATAAAAATACTCAATAATAACTTTAATTGCATTAAAGTTATTATTGCATATTAATTGATTACAGTCGTCGCAAATATTTTCCAGAACTTCTTCAGTAAAATACTCTTTGCTCAATTTTCTCAACTCTCTGGAGATTGTCTCACTATCTCCTGTTCCAATTGCTGATTTTAAGATATCATCGATTGATGATGCCATAACACAATTTATTAAATAACCTCATATATTTTTTTTTTCAATTTTTATGGTTAATCAACATCACATAGATTAAAGTTTGATAATTCATTTAAGCTTGATAATGCATTAAATCTTGATAATGCATTAAACTGTTGATAAACGTAGGCATAATGATTTAATGCTAATATTAAAAAGAATACATAATACATTTGTTTAATTAATTCTTCATTAGATTGACGTCTCTTCATTTCTCTCCATCTATATGCCTGTTGAATCATCTCGTATTTATTCATAAGTATATTATATACAATTTTAAATTAAATTATAATAAACTAATAATTTATTATAGTTTAATTGTTAATTAATGCATAATTAATTACTTCATCAATATTACTAACCATGTTAACTTTAAAATTATCATCAATCAATAATGGATTATTTTTAATAACATTATTAAAATCTATTTTATTATTTAATGGGATTAATACTAACGAAGCTCCAGCTCTTTTAGCTGCATTTAATTTTTCATCTAATCCTCCAATTTCTGTTACCTCTCCTCTTAAATTGATTTCACCAGTCATTGCAATATCATGTTTAACTTTTTTATTAGTTAAAATTGAATAGAAAGTTAATGTCATTGCTGCACCAGCAGAAGGACCTTCTTTACCAGTACTACCATCAGGACAATGAATATGAAAACATTCAGGTGTAGTTTTCCATTTATCCATCCATTGTAATTTTACATTTACATCTAATTTATTCCATGCAACTGATAATGCAACATCAATACTTTCTTTAATAACTTCACCGAGAGAACCAGTTGCTTTAACTTCCATTAATTCTTTAGATGGAATTAAAACTGATTCAATAGGTAATACACCTCCTTGTCCTAAACTATTTGCCCACAAGCCATTAACCATTCCAATACCATTTTTATTGTGAACACTTAAATGAATAATTTTAGGATTTGATTTAAATAATTCTGTATAACTTTCCCAACTTAATGTAAATGGAAATTTAACATATTTATAACCATTAGTTGTTAATATTTTACCTTTTGTTAGATTATTATAATTAATTTCACGCACTATTTTATATAAATGTTTTTTTAATTTACGAACTCCGCCTTCGTGTGTATAATTATTAATAATATCTAATATAATTTCATTACTTATAATTATATCATCTGTATTTAAGCCAACATCCTTACAAATTTCTTTTAATAAATAATTATTTGCTATATGTAATTTCATATCATTATTTAAAAATTTTGTTTCTATCATAGTTATTCTGTCTCTAAGAATATAATTAATATTTTGTGGTTCATTGAAAGAGAAGATGAATGTTACTTTAGATAAATCTAAATTAATATCATAAAAATATTTATCACGAAATAAAGTATTTTGTGATGGATCTATTAAATGAATTAATAAATTAACAATCTCTTGACCTTTATTAGATTCACTTATTTTATCTAATTCATCAAAATAAATAATAGGATTCATACATTTCGATTCAATTAATGCTTGTGCAATACGACCGTAAATAGAACCTTCATATGTAAATGAATGTCCTTCTAAAAATGAACCATCTTGAGCACCTCCTAAAGAAATAAATACAAATGGTCTTTCCATTGATTTGGCTATTCCTTCTTTAATTAATGAAGTTTTACCTGAACCTGGCGGACCCCATAAACCAATAACGTTACCATTACAAATTGGATTTCTAATCATTTGTGCCATAATATTAATAATTTGTTTTTTAGCCTCATCATGTCCATAGACTGAATCATTCATATTATTATTTAATTTTTCTAAAAAATCACTAATCATATTTTTCTTGTGACCTTTATTTAAATCAACTAAATTTAATCCTTTATATTCACCAAATGGAATTTTCATTATATCATCTGTTAATTTCCTTAATTTACTGTTATCATTACTAGATGTCATAATTTTTGAAATAATGTTTTGTTTAGTATCATTGTCGATATCAAGTTTTAATACCCTAAATAAATAAGGTATCCTTTCATTTACATTTGAGATTGATGATAATAATTTTAAAAACGTTTTCTTATCGTTATTATTCATTTTAACAAAATAATTTATAGTTTCTTCTTTAGACGATCCTCCAACATCTACAATTCTTTTTGTCTCTTTAATAAATTCTCCTAATTCTTTATTTTTACTATCATAATTAATAAATAAATCATCTGAGTAATCTGAATCATCCGAATCATAATTATCTATTTCATCTAATACATCAATATCAATGTCAATTTTATCTAATTTTCTTTTTTTTAATGGAATATAAAATTCTTTTTTATAATCTTCTAGAAATTCCATTATATCAAAATTTTTAATATTTTTTTTAGTATTTTTAATATGATTAATTATATCTGATAATACATGAATATAAGCATATATAAATATTTCAATATCGCTAGTTTTATTTTCAAAGTGTTTCTTAATTTTATTATAATTTTTTAAAATTTTATTTAAATAGGATAAAGAATCTATTTCATTGTCTACATATTTAGTTTGTTTTAATTCAACCATTAAACTTTCAATACAATAATAATATAATTCTTTTTTAATATCTTGATTATCATTATAGGCCCTTTTACGACTAGATTTGTTATCACAATTATTTATGTTTATTAAATAATTTTTAATATCTTCATCCATATTATTTAATAATTAATTTTTTTCTTTATATACATAATGGGTGTTGAAAGATTCTTTTCAAGTTTGAAAAGAGATTATAATTTCATTCATAATATTAAAAGAACTGATTGTGACCATTTATTAATTGATTTTAATAGTATTGTTCATGTAACATCACAATTTTTACTAGCAAAAGAGAAAAAGAATCCAAATATAACAAAAGAAGAATTTGAAATAAGACTAATTGAAGATGTTGGGAAATATATAGAAGATTTAATAATCAATAATCTTGAGAAACTATCATTAAAAACAATAACAATTTGTGTAGACGGAGTCCCAACCATGTCAAAAATATATGAACAAAAGAAAAGAAGATATATGGGAGATATATTATCACGAATGAATGCATTACCAAGCACATTTTCTTGGTCAAGGAATAATATAAGTCCGGGAACAGATTTTATGAATAATTTAATGGAATATTTAAATAGTAGTATTTTTGAAGATAAAATAAAAAAAATATGTGTAAATCTTAAAAAATTAACAGTTTCTGATATAAATGAAATGGGTGAAGGAGAAATGAAAATAATGAATTATATAGATAATTTAATCAAAACATATAAAAGTGATAAATATTTAGTATATTCTCCAGATTCAGATGTAATAATATTATTATTATTAAAATCAATATACAATATTGATATATTTATGTTAAGATATGATCAACAATTATCAACAGAAGAGTTACCAGTATATTCATTAATAGATATAAATCATTTTAAAAATATTTTATTTGACTATATACAAAATAAAGTTAAAAAACAATTAGATATTAAAAATGTAATTATAGATATTGTCTATTTATTAACAGTATTTGGCGATGATTTCTTGCCAAAATTAGAAACATTAAGAGTTAATACTGATATTAACTTAATTATAGACCATTATGTAGTTAATTTAATAAAATATGGTTATATTATTAATAATAATAATATACATGTAGAAAATTTTATGCAACTATTATCATCTTTAGAGAAAAAAGAAGTATATTTTTTAAAACGTAATGCACGTTACCATGTTATATCAAATATGAATAAAATTATAAACGACCTAATTGGATATAAAATGAATATATTAAGAGAATATATTATAGAATATTTATGGAAATTTTGTTATTATCATAAACCATCTTTTGTTAAAATATCACCTATATCTGCACATAAATATATTAGTATTGATATATTATTAGAATATATGAATAATAAAGAACCTGTTATAACTAAAGATAAAATTGAAAAATTTATGAAACAGAATATAAATAATATAAATAATATTTGGGATAAAATGTATAAAATAGTAGAAGAATATTATATTGAAATATTACAAATAATTAATAGTAAAAAAATGACAGAGAAAGGTATATATACAAGTGAATCATTCTATGTTTTATCACTCCCTAATCAATTATTGAAAGATATTATATTATATTTTTATAAAACATATGAAATTCCTATAACAATAGGATTAAAAAGTGAAGAACCTAAATTACAGACTAATAAATTTTATTCAACTTCAATGCCACATGTTAATAGATTAAATAATATGCCTGTATATGAAAGAGAATTATATAAAATAGAACATAAATTGGATAAATATTTTAATGTATTAAATCCACAAGATAAGTTTTATTATAATATTTATTATTCAAATGATATAAATTTTCGGTCATATTATTCATTACATTTTCCCCATAATATATCTGTTAATAAATTAGTGAATGATTATTTATCGGGATTAAATTGGGTGTTAAATTATTATAGTAATAATAATATTGATTTATCATGGTATTATTTATACGGTCGTTCTCCATTATTAAAAGATATTATTAATAATTATTCCATATCAAATAAACAAACAAGAACAATATCATTAAAAAATTATATGACACCTCTAGAACATTTTATCTTTGTATCACCCTTTGATATAAGTAAATCACCAGATGATTTTAGAAAAGAATTAAATAAAATGATTGGCTATTTACCAAAAAATAAAATAGAAATGATAATAAAATTTTTATTAAATAATAAAAAATATTACAATAATTTGTCTCAAATATATGAAAATTTATTTAAAAAATCAAATAAAAAATTAATAGATTGTTCAATATCAATATTTATATCTAAATGCCACTTATTATTTATTGAAAATTATATCGATATGATAAAATTTTTAACAGATTTAAGAAAATATATATAATACTTAATCCTAAAATTATATATTACCTTGTGAAGTAAATTGTTCAAGGAAATTCATTTTATTTTGAATTTTCATTTTTACTAAACCATATTTTGAAACTAACAATTTTTCTAATTTATCTTTCAAACATTTTTTAATTGAAATATTGTTTTTAATAATTTTTGTAACACGGGGATTTAAAAAATAATTTTTATATAGAGTATAATCAACATTATAAGTATATACTCCGTCTTTTTTCATATCTTTTAATGTATCTGGAATATTTTTAAATTTAATATAATAATCATATATTTTCTCAGAACAAAGAGAATTATTTGAAATCAAATCACAATAATCACAACCGAATAATAAACATAATTCTACAAATTGTTCATAATTTAATTTTAATTCTTTCAATATATCATCCATTAAAATCATATAATTATCTTTAGTATATGATGTTAAATTACGATATATTTTAGTTGCTCCAAATGTCATAATATCCATATCTTCAGTTAAAACTCCATCTGCTATCCCAGCTTTAACTAATTCAGCACATTGAGAATCTGCTTCTTCTGGTGCAATAACATAAGGTATTCCCATTAATTCTAATAATTCAATACATTCTTCAATTTGTTTTTTAGTAATATATACAGTTCTTTTAAAATATTTAATTTTTTCATCATCCGTTAAACTCTCATTTAGTTTTTCAGATGCTTTTTGTTTAATATCTTTTCTGTTATTAATTATTTTTGTTTTAAATTCAGGTGGTTTCCCATCAAAAACATAAATTGGAATAATATTCATTTTTAATAAATTAATAGTCTTATTAAATAATCCTAAAATATGAGATGATATATCACCTTGATTATTAATCATATCTGCTCCTGAATTTCTAATAGCTATAATAACTTGATATAATAAAATACTAATATCAATTGCAATCATTTTATATTCAAAATTAGTAGTATCAATTTTTTTAATTGTAGTTGGGAAATTTTTATTCAAAAACTTAAGCATATTTTTAATACCCATTCGAATAATAATATATATATATATTATTATTTTATATAGTTATATATATTATGCCAGATTTATATGAAATTATATTTCCAGAAAAAAAATATATAGGTGCAAAAAATATGGAACAAGCTGTTTATAAATATTTAAAAATAAATAAAACTGCTGAGAAAGTTATTTTAACTAATCATAGAGAAATTGCAGAATTTAATATTATAAAAATTAAAAAGAAAAATATAATTAAATTAATTTCCAAACATATTAAACAAGAATATCAATTTCAACCACAACCAAATATATTATCTACGCAGATGCCATTATATTTTCCATCAATGTCTATGAATTTAGGCACCCCCTCAATCCCTGTCCCATCACCTCCAGCATCAAACTTATATCCATTACCAAACACTACTAATTTACCACCTCCAACCCCTACTAATTTACCACCTCCTACCCCCGCTCCTAGAAGAAATGCTCAAGGTGAAATAATTAGTATCCCTCCAACAGATTCAAGTATCGTTTCAACAACAGATATTGATAAAATTATTAATAAGGACGTATCTAATTTAGAAATCTGTGTAGAATATAATAAAAAAATTTGGAAGGTTGTTAATATAATAAATAATAAAAGTAAAAAAGAGAAACATATTGTGATTCAAGAACTTGATAATCCTGCACTTCTTTTTAAAATACCATATAACTCTCCAAACACAGTATCTAGTGTGAAAACAATTATTAGAAAATGTATTAAATTATTATCACCAACTGTTACTACTGAACCAGAAATACAATTTGATATGGATAAATTAGCACAAGAAATAACTAATACTGAAAGAGTAGAATTAGATTTACCAGAAGAAGAAGAGGAAGGTGATTATGTAACTATCAGTCCATCTAATAATGTTGATACTAGTAGAATACATATTGAAGAATATAATAAACTATTAAGAAATAGTATTCAACAATTAAGAAAAAATAACGCTAATGAAGAGATAATTGATTTATTTACAAAAATTGTAAATATTCTTCACGAACGTTATAAATGTATGTATATAAGTGAAATCAAAAAAGATAGTCCATTAGATGCATCAATAGCCCCCCTACTAGAAAAAATAATACGTTCTGATGTATTTGGAATTACATACTTTAACTCATTATCTCCAGAAAACCAAAAAATTGTACAAACTTCGAAAAGAAAAGCACGAAAACTATTTGCAAAATTTTTAGCTATAATTAAATTAAGTGCTAAATCTACTATAATTAAAATGTCAAAAAGAAATGTTTCTGAAGAATTTAAGGATGTTCTTAAGAAAAAATCTAATTCTGCTACTATATTAGATGAAGTAGAAGAAATATATGAAAAATGCAAAAGTCTAACAACCACTAATGAAGAAACATTAAAGATACTATAGAAGAACTTAATTATCTAATTGTCAAGTTGTAATATTATAATTTTTTATAAAATATTATAATATAGTATATTATAATATTAGATGTTATACGAAGTTTTAAACCCTATTAAAGATTATATTATTGCGGACACTTTCAAAGAAGCAGTGAAAGAATACATTAAAAAACATGAAATAAATATAAGAAATATAGATAGTGTTGAAATTACTGACCAAGTGAAAATAGAAATATTCCATATTCAATATTCTTCAAAAAATACTAATTTTAAAATAATAAGAATATCTTCTAATGAAAGAAATATTCCTCAAACAATAGATCCTTATTTAATGTATCCTGAAACAAATTATAGAATTACACCACCTGTTGTTCCTATTGCAACTCCTCCATTATCATTGGCTCAACCAGTAACACAAGTAACACCAGTAACACAAGTTCCACCAGTTCCACCAGTTCCACCAGTTCCACCATTTAATCAACCTTCTATCCCTCTTGATCCAATTCCACTACCAAACCCACAAATATATCCACCATCAGCCCTTATAAATCCACCATCATCCCTTACAAAATCACCCTCCACAGATAGAGTAGAAATAACCTTACCAGATGAAAATGAACCAGGTGTAGATGTAGATGAAGATGAAAATGAACCAGATGTAGATGAAACTGAACTTCCTGAATTACAGGTGGTTTATGAAAACAATTTAATTACAGAAGAAGATGTTACTCGATTATATTATTCTACTAATCAATTAAATGAATATCAATTAGATGAATATTATTTTAATAATTACATTAAACCTAGAGTAATAGATGTAACTATGAAAGAGCCAATAACACATCAAATACCTGCGAAACAATATAAGTATATTTATTCAACAAGTGATATTCATGCAGATTTTTGTAAATTCACTCAAATATTAATATCATCTGGATTAATTAGGTGTCCAGTAGATCCATATACAGATAAATATAATCCAAAAATAATATCTGACTCAGAATGGTTAAAAGAAAAAGCTTTATTAGTAATAGTAGGTGATATAGTTGATGGTAAGAGAGGAGACAGTTCTGTTTTGGACGAGAGAGGTTCATTTGAATTATTAATTCATTTATTAATTTACAATTTAAAATTGAAAGCTCTTGAGAAGGGTTCTGATATATTATTTACTATAGGTAATCATGATTATTATACTATAATTAGTTCTAACTTTGAGAAACAATATTTAGATGATTATGTTCACTATGAAGCAAAGAATTTTTTTAATATAAATACTTCTCATTGGTCTATTAATAGATCAAATACATTAAAAATTTTCTATGAATTATCACCGTATTTATTTATAAATATAACTGGAGATGATATAGTATTTGTTCACGCTGGTCTTAATTTAGATTTAGATAAAATAAAATTACAGAAATTAGATATATTAAATGGAATACAAAAAGGTATAAATAAGTTTGGATTTGATGTTATTAATAGTACTAATGAAAATGGTGAAAACCTTCACAATGAAATTAATTTCTTATTTAATACTAGAATATATGAAGATTATGGAATAACTAATTTTGATAAATATAATAATCAAATGGATATTGATATAAATGAAAGAAAAAAGTTGTGTGATTCAATATCAAGCATTGGTGTAAAATTATTAGTTGTTGGACATTGTCCAACAATATTTGATAGAAATTCACTTAGAATGAGAAAGGATAGAATAAATTATAATAATTGTGATACTGACAATTACAATATTGATCGTGAAGAAACCAAAGGTTGTATATTTAAAGATTGTGAAGATAGTAGTGGAGTTCCTAGATTAATATTTGTAGACACAGCATCTTCATTAGCATTCAGAAATTTTCCAACAAATATGAGTCCAGATAAAGCTATTGAGTGGTCTCATAAAAATAATAAAAGCAGAGGTGTTGAGATATTAAAATTAATACATATAGATTCTGACGAGATAAAATCAGATAGACATTTTAATGTTATTCATAGATTCGTAATATTTTCTGAACAACCAACTGAAGTAATTAAAATATTATAATATACATTATATTATATGTCGTATACATTAATATCACCATTTTCAATGGTAATAGATGATGTATCAACACCAGTTGATGCAGCTAAATGGTTAGTAAAAAAAAAATATTTTAATAAGGCTATAACAAAATTTATTATACAAGATCCATCTTATAATAGATATGGAGGTGAAATTACTTTCTATAATAATGGACGTAATAAATCAAGAATTACTCTTTCTCAAATTAAACCAGTTAAAGTTGTATCACCAATATCACCTGTTGTAATGAAACCTGTTCTAGTATCACCAGTTGTAATGAAACCTGCTCTAGTATCACCTGTTGTAATGAAACCTGTTCTAGTATCACGTGTAATACCTATATCAACTGTAAGAACAGGTTCACCACTTTATGGTATAACTGGTTCTAGAGTAGGAGTAACTGGATATTATGGTCCTAATGGGCAATTATTACCAGTATTGCAAGGAAATAATATAAATTCACCTGTAAATGTTTTATTTAACACTCAAGAAATATCTAATCTAATGTTTTCATTAGATGTAAATTATTTTAAACAATACATTGAACCAAAATTATTAAATAGAAAATCAACATTACAAATTAATCATAATATTAATACAGATAATTATAATGATATTTATTTTACAAGTGACCTTCACGCAGATTATAGAAAATTAGTTCAAATGTTAGTAAATGCAAAATTGATTTCAATTCCAACAGATATTAATATATATTCAGACCAAATATATGATCCCAGAATTATATCAGAATCTCAATGGATTAAATCAAATTCATTATTTATAGTAATAGGTGATTTAATTGATGGTCATAGATCAGTAGATGTAGATGATAGATATGGTTCATTTGAATTATTATTACATTTATTATTGTATAATTTAAAAATTAAAGCTCAACAAATAAATTCTGATGTATTATTTACTATAGGTAATCATGATTTACATTCAGTTTTAGCTTATGTAAATGAACCATCTGTTGGCAATTATCTAGGAGACTATGTTCATAATACATCTAAAAAATATTTTATTAATCATCAAACTAGAGTAGCAATATTAAAATTATTTTATGATTTATCACCATATTTATTTTTAAATTTAAATAATAATGAAATAATATGTGTTCACGGTGGTTTACATAATCCAAGAGATACTGAAGAAATAAATATGGATGCAGTTATTTCAATTCAAAATAATATAAATATAAATGGATTATCACAATTATCTCATACTTATTTTATTAATAACAGTCTCAAACAAATATCTAGTAAGGATAATGTTGGACGAATCTCAAATGGAATATTATGGACTAGATTTTATGCATCATCAAATGATAGAAATTTAGTATGTTCTACAATTAAAAAAACAAACTATAAATTTATAGTTGTTGGTCATTGTCCAACATCTAATTTTCGTCCCTTAGAAGATATAATGAACAATGATGCTAAATATAACAATTGTGATAGATTAAATCAAACCAATGGGAAAGGATGTGTAATAATTGATTCATGTAAAGATGAAAATAATATTCCTGTATTAGCTTTTGTTGATAGTGCATTATCAAGTGCTTTCAGAAGTTCACCTGGAATTAATCAAAAAAGAAATATAGAATTATTACATTTAAGAAATAATAATTTAAATATTATACCAAATAGAAAATATAATATAATATCTAGATTAGAAGTAGGTGATTCAATTCAACCAAATGATATACAAATATACCCTTAAATTATATATTTAAAAAAAATGTAAAATATATAATGTAATATATTATATATATGTCCTTCAGAGTTATATCCCCATTTTCAATGGTTGTTAATGCTTCAAATCCATATGAAGCTGGAAAATATTTAGCCAGACAACAAATTATGCTAAAAAATGCAGATATGCACAGATTTATCATACAAGATATGATGAATAATAATAGATATGGTGGTCAAATTACTTTTTATAATAACGGTCAGCGTCAGAAAGCTAAAATTAATGTATTTCCAACATCTGCTTATAATGTAAATAGTGTAATTTTTCCAACAGTAAGTGTTATGGGCCGCACACTAAATGGAACTAGTGTTGGAATTTATGGACCAAATGGTCAATTAATTCCTATCATTAATCCAGCTGCTCCTCCTGCTCCTCCTCCTGCTGCTCCTCCTGCTACTCCTCCAGCAGCTACTACTCCAACTAATGCTCCTCCAGCACCTAGTAAGCCTCTTCCTCCTGTTCCTCCAATGCCAACACCTGGAACTCAAGCAACAGGAACTTCCCCTACTATTGCATTTGCAACCCCATTCGGAGCTGTCGCAGCTCCAGTATTTGGTGTTACAACCCCAGGTCCTTTACTTTTTCCACCAACTAGCATGTCATCACTTTCACCATTGAGATACCCTGCAGTTCCTCCTCCAGTCCGTATTGTTTCTGGATCAGTTAATCCAGGTGTAGCTGTAAGTTCAAGACTTGGATTAGGAGGCACCCTTTACACAAGCCAAGCTCCTATTTTTGGTCGTCCTTTCTAATTAAAGATTATCATAAGGTAATACTCTAATTGAAATAGTTGCAGGACTGAACGCTTCATCACAATCTATCATATTATTATGTATTGATAATATGTTATATTTAATATTATTTAAAACAATCTGCATATTTTTTTTTATAAAACCTTGCTTAAGAAAACCGAAGAATATAATATCATTTGTAGATATATAATTATTTTTACTTATAATATTAAAAACTATCTCATTAGAATTATATTCTTTGTTACCTGTCATATTATTTTCAATATATTCTAATAATAATGAGATATTATTAATATTATTAATATTATTATTAATAATTAAATTAAAATCAACAGATGTTAATAATTTATTTAATAATTTATTAGTTTTTTTATGAGACACTTCAAAAAATAAATATTTATCATTGTTATAAATATAAGTATTATAAAATATAGTTTTATTCATTTTTTTATAATTAAAACCTGAATTTATTAATATATTTTTGACAACATCAGATAAAACTAATATTCTATATTCTCTTAGATATTCTTTCTTTCTCTTAATTGTAACATTTAGCCATATATATTCATAATATCTATTAATAATAATAGATTCAATATATGCATTACAAATCTCAACCATAATTTTTATCATATCAAGAGTGTAATCCAGTCTTTCTTGAGTAAAATCATTAAATATCATACCATTATCACAAACACCTAAATAATAATGACAAATACCATTACCTTCATTTATTCTCCAATTCATTTGTGCAGCTAAATGATTAAGTCTAGATTCAGTTAAATTATAAAGAAATCTTTTATATTCAATATTACCCTCTTCAATTTCAGTTGGTCCAACTTGCATAATAAATTAATATTAATATTTATATAAATATTAATTTATATCTTATCTAAAAATCCTTTTTGAAAATATTCGTTTGTGAACATTTCCATAGGAGCAAAGACCCATATATTGTTTTCATAATTAGGTCTAATAAAATATTTCCAATTATAACAAACATCTGCTCCACACGGACAATAACAAACACGTGTGCTATCATCAAACATTTCAAAATCTAATCTTGAAATGAATGTTTTATAAATCCCACATTGTTCAAAATGTTTATGAAATTTAATTCTAGGATTGCGACAATTAACACCCAATAAATAATCATGGATTGCTTTAACAATACCTTCATTTTCAACATGTTTATGCATGAGTTCTAATAATTTATTTATTTCATTTGTCTTGATATAATTAATCATATTTTTAATAACCGTTCTGTCATAAATTTTATATTTGATATCAATAGATGATGCCATTTAACACCTATTTATTAATAATCCTATAAATAAAAAAATATCAATTTTTATGGCTTTATGAAATTACTGAAAGTAATTTCATAAATT
>JACCDO010509033.1_pt1 | contig 32827 bp, 34 predicted proteins | sample 7446101 | NCBI WGS metagenome assembly JACCDO01 (sample SAMN15323440, study PRJNA562643) | freshwater metagenome | isolation source: river surface water | place: USA:Blue River Watershed | collected 2017-08-16 | reverse complement strand
TTTAAAATAGAAACTCCAATTTTTAAATTTGCAGTTCCTCAGGATTTTATTGATCAATATTGAAGTAAATGATCAAAAGTATTTTTTATTTGATTCAAAGTTTCAGATAAATCTGATTTTAATTCTTCCTTTGTTATATCCTCAAAATTTTTCTTTTTGACCAAGTCATGCATGATTCTAAGCCTTTCAATCATATTTGTTAGGTCATGATGCAATTGATTTTCATTTTTCATATTAATTTATTATGAAGTAAGTTTAAAATTTGGTAAAACTAAATTCGGCATGACAATAAAATTTTTTGTATCAAAAATATTGATGATTTCAATTCTTTTTTTTGCTTTTGCAGAAAACGAAGTGTTTTTATCAAAATTGATTCTAGGATCAGCCACAGAGCCTCTACTCATTTCGAGTTTTGAAATTGATCAAACTGAATCTCAAACAGAAGAATCTGAAAGTTTTGATTTCGAGTTAGATGTGTTTGAGTTTATTTCAGTTTTAAAATTAGTCAATGTCATGACTTTATTGAATGTAATTTTTTATCCCTTTCTAAACTTAACTCCACAGGATTTTTTTCCATCAAAAACTAAACCTCCTCAATTTGTATAAATAAAAATTTATTTTTTTATCTTCAACAAATTAGGAAAATTTTTATGAATTTATTTAAATTCTGGAAGAGTGATTTACAGTCCTCTCTAGTTACTTTTTTGGTTGCTCTACCTTTGTGTCTTGGAATTGCACTTGCTTCTAACGCGCCTTTAAGTGCAGGTCTTATTGCAGGTATCGTAGGAGGAATAGTTATTGGATTTTGTAGTGGATCTTCCATAAGTGTTTCAGGTCCGGCGGCAGGACTTACTGTTATTGTAGCATCTGCCATCACGACGATTGGAAATTTTGAAGCATTTGCTGTTGCAGTATTCATTTCAGGCTTGATTCAAATTTTGTTTGGTGTATTTAGGGCCGGAATCATCGGAGATTATTTTCCTACGTCTGTAATCAAAGGAATGCTGGCCGCGATTGGCCTAATTTTAATTCTCAAGCAAGTCCCCCATGCAATAGGATATGATGCCGACTTTATTGGAGACGAGTCATTTAATCAAATCGACGGAGAAAATACGTTTACTGAACTTATCCTCGCCTTCAAGTGGCTAGAATGGGGAGCAGTCATAATTTCATTTATCTCAATCGGTATAATACTTTTTTGGGAAAAGATGTCTCTTCGGGGGATGAGTTTTTTTAAATTTTTTCCTGGAGCCTTAATGGCAGTAATCACGGGTATTTTACTAAATGAATATTTTAAATTGAGTTTTTCATCTTTGGCGTTAACAAATAAGCATCTAGTTCGACTACCATTCGAGGGCGGAGTTAGAGATTTTGTCTTTAATCTTAGATTTCCGAATTGGAGTTATTTGGATTTATTAGACGTTTATAAAGTTGCCTTGACCCTAGCTATTGTTGGTTCTTTAGAAAGCTTACTTTCAATCGAAGCTGCCGATAAAATGGAAGATTCAGGGAAAGTCACTTCAAAAAACAGAGAATTGTTCGCCCAAGGAATTGGAAATGCCCTAAGTGGATTTTTAGGGGGACTCCCCGTGACTGCTGTAATCGTGAGAACGTCTGCGAATTTTTCATCCGGAGCAAAATCCAAATTATCAGCTATTCTTCATGGAGTTTGGTTATTTTTATGTGTCATTGCTATTCCAAAATTTTTGAATTCAATTCCTTTATCAGCATTATCTGCAGTATTACTACTTGTGGGATTTAAGCTTACAAAACCAGACCTTTATTTCAAGATGTATAAAAAAGGAATGAATCAATTTATTCCTTTTATTGTGACAATACTTGCGATTCTATTCACAGATCTTTTGATTGGAATAAGCGTGGGAATGATTGTCGGTTTTATTTTCGTACTAAGATCTAATATGCATAAATCGATTGTGATGGTTTCCGACGATAAATTGAAGCTTATTAGGTTTCATAAAGACGTATCTTTTTTGCAGAAATCGACACTTAATGAAATGCTTTTAGAAATTGAAATTGGCTCGCGAGTTATTCTTGATGGATCTATGGGTGTGTTTGTCGATGATGATATTGTAGAGTTAATAGAGGATTTCATTAAACGAGCCAAAGATTCCGATATCACTGTTGAGTTAAAAAAATCTTCCCTGGCACTTTGCCCACTTTTTAAGGATTAAATGTATGGAACAAATTAAAACTCTTTTATTAGAAAATAAAGCATGGGCACAAAGTCATATTGATATTGATCCCGAATATTTCTCAAAAATGGCAAAGGATCAAAAACCGGAATACTTATGGATTGGTTGTGCAGACTCCAGGGTTCCGCCATCTGAGATTACAAATACAGACCCCGGAGAAATGTTTGTCCACAGAAATATCGCAAACCTTGTGGTTCATACAGACACTAATTTATTAAGTGTTCTTCAGTATGCTGTAGAAGCGTTGAAAATTCCCCACATAATTGTTTGTGGACATTATAATTGTGGTGGAGTTCGAGCGGCCCTCATGAATCAGAGTCTTGGTTTAATAGATAATTGGGTGAGAAATATTAAGGATACTCTTTTTGTTCATAAAAAAGAAATTGAGCAGGTTGAAGGAGAGTGGCCAAAGGTGAATCGCTTGGTTGAACTAAATGTTATGAAGCAAGTTCAAAATGTTGCTCATACGGCGATCGTACAGAAAGCATGGAAAGAGAGAAAATATCCTTATATTCATGGTTGGGTTTATGATCTCAACACAGGATTACTCAAGCAACTTACGTTAATTACCCCTGAAACTAAGCTTGATGATGTTTACACATATTCTTTCTAGGGTAAAAAAATCCACTCGATAAAAGAATGTATGTTAGGATTTAGAGAATACTTTCCCTGAGGACCATAGGAGAGTGTCGAATGAATGGCGAGCAGAAAAATTCTCTCGCCGTCCTTTATGAAAATAGGCCCACCAGAATCACCTGATTGAGAGTCGGTTTCGTAAAATTCAACAGTCTTATTTTTAAATGAATTCTTTTTAAGTTCCAAATTCAAGATCGTTCTTTGGTTAGAGTTGTTTCTTCCTCCAAAACCTACTCGAAAAAATTGTCCCTTAAGAATTTTTTTTTCATTTACAGGTTGGATTGAGATTTCAGTTTCTATTGGGAAGAGAAGTTTTATTTTAGCTATATCTGAATAAAAGTTTGATTCCTCGGAATTATAATCCGGATGAATTTGATAATCCTTTACTTCAAGATAAGCATTGTAACGATGATAGATTTTATCTAAGTAGATTCTGACTCGGTCTACCTCTCCTTCAAGACAATGAGCGGCAGTAAGAATTGTTGTCTTTGAAATAACAACCCCTGAGCAGGTGTAAATTTTTTCTGCCCGTTTTATTTCAATAACCACGCTGGAGTCGAATTCATCTTGCGAATAAAGATGAAAAGATAAAATAAAAAGGAGGAATAATTTTACTAAAATCATACTCCTTAAATTTTAGAATGATTTTTAACTATTAATCCAGTGGCGGTGTGAAGATAAAATAGGATTAAAGGAATATTTACCTTCAGGGCCATAAGACAAAGTGGAATGAATCGCTACGAGATACATTTGACCATTTTTTTGAAGAAAAACGGGTCCACCAGAATCTCCTGAGTATGAATACGTATCGTGGAGCTCTAAGACATTATCTTTAGAGCGAATCGTTTTAAATTCCGGAGTGACTAGAGTTCTAATATTTTTATTGGAGCGACCCCCAAAGCCAAGTCGAAGAATTTTTCCATTCATTTCAACTTCATTTGATTTTTTTAAAATCGGAAAATACATCGTAGAATCAGGCAGCGAGCAATTAAGTTTTATTTTGGCCAAATCGCATTTGTAGTTTGAGTTTTTCGCATTGTAGTCAGGATGAAGTTCGAAACTTTCAATTTCAAAAAAATTTCCTTTTGGATTATAGCAAGCGTCATTTGAAATTCTTACTTTTAGAATATCCCCTTCTAAACAGTGGGCGGCGGTGAGAATAGTTCGCTCATTAATGGCGACTCCGGTGCAAGTAAAAACGCCATTCGGTCTTGTTACCTCAATAACTAAGCTTGAGTTAAAATTTGACCAATCCAAAGATTGAGAAGATTTGAGTGTCATCATGTCATCACCTTCATCCTTAAAAAAGTAAGATCACTCGAACTCTCTTAGTTCGAGTATCGACAATTTTACTTCTGCAATTTTTATGTCAGTAAGAAAAAGTCACAATGATACCGGCGAACTGTAAGGTTCTACGTAAAATCAATAGTTTAAAAAATTTCCGAAAGCCCAATAAATCAAACCAGTGGTAACATTTCAACTCTAAAAAAATAGTGTATGAAAGTGTAAGATTTTTCACGAATGCAACAACAACCTTTCAATAAGATAGATTAATTTATGACGCCAATCTGTATAATGAGAACTCCTTTTAAAGAAAAATTTGGGACTCCCAGGCAACCATTATTAGTCAAAGAAGCTTTGGGCGAAATGATTTTTCCAAAGAATGACTTTTTCACAGAAGCCTTCAGAGGAATTTCTAACTTCAGTCACATTTGGATTATTTTTAAGTTTCACTTAAATGATCAGGAAAATTCAAAGGCCCTCATTAGGCCACCTAGGCTTGGTGGGAAAGAAAAAATGGGAGTCTTTGCAACAAGATCTCCCCATAGGCCAAATCATCTAGGGCTTTCAGTTGTTAAGATTTACTCCCTCGATATGAGTGGAGAGAAAATCAAATTAATAGTTGAAGGGGTCGATTTAGTTGATGGGACGCCAATCTTTGATATTAAACCATACCTTCCTTATGTCGATTCAATACCTGAGGCCGAAGCGAAAATGTTTGAAGAACCACCACAGGCAAAAAATATAAAGTGGAATTGCGAGAAGCCAAATTCTTATGAATTGATAGAAAAAGTCATCGCTCTTGATCCGAGGCCTTCTTTTAATAGGGACAATAAGGAATATGGAGTATCAATTGCTGGATTTAATGTGCGATTTAGCTTTGATGGAGAAATATTCCTCATTGAGAAGATAGAAAAAGATGAGTTATCGGGATAGAATGTCCAAATGAAAAAAATTCTTCTTACAGGTTGTGCAGGGTTCATTGGAGCTAAGGTTGCGGAGTTTCTTCTAAACGAAGAAGTTGAAGTGATCGGTGTGGATAACTTGAATAATTATTATGATCCTGAATTAAAAAAATATCGTCTTGAAAATATTAAATCGAAAAATTTTTCTTTTCATGAAATTGATATTGAAAATAAATCTCAACTCAAAAATTTGTTTTTGTCCCATCAGTTTGATGTCGTTTTTAATCTCGCGGCAAGGGCCGGAGTTCGTTACTCGATGGAAAATCCTGATATTTACATGAATACGAATGCTCAAGGAACTCTAAATATCTTAGAATGCATGAGAGAGTTTAAAGTTCCAAAACTAGTTCTTGCTTCAACATCATCTCTTTATGCAGGCCAGCCGATGCCTTTTAAAGAAGATTTACCAGTTAATACCCCGATATCACCTTATGCAGCCTCTAAAAAAGCTGCAGAGGTGATGAGCTATACTTATCATTACCTTTATAAAATTGATGTTTCAGTCGTGAGATATTTTACCGTCTATGGCCCTGCGGGAAGGCCTGATATGTCGCCTTATATCTTTGCCGAAAATCTTCTCAAGGGAGCGGAATTACCTATCTTTGGAACCGGAAATCAATCAAGAGATTTTACCTTCGTTGATGATATTGCCCGAGGAACAATCTTAGCGGCCAAAAAAATTGGTTATGAGATCATTAATCTTGGTGGAGGAAATAATCCTTATACTCTTTTTCAAATGATTGAGTTGATGGAAAAATCCTCTGGGAAAAAAGCGAAACTCCATCATGGACCTAAGGTTAATGCAGATATGGATATTACCTGGGCAGATATTTCTAAGGCCAAAAAACTTCTAGGTTGGGAGCCCAAGATTTCTTTTGAAGAAGGAATTGATCGCCTAATGAAGTGGCATTTAAATCGTTAAGAGTTTCTTCTCTTCATTTCTTGTTGAACGTCAGTTTGTAATTTCCTGCACTGAGATTCATCTAGTCCATGAAGCATGTGGCTTGGAGGCAAAGACTTTTCGCCACCTTTTTTAAATGACTCTAGTCGATTGTTGAGGTTATTTCTTAATGTTCGAAGTTTTTTATCCGTAAGTGATTGCAAGTTAGAGTAGTCTTTCATTTTCTTTTCCTAAATTTAAATCCAACATTTGTTTTATCATTTTGCTTCTGTGGAGGTTGAGAGAAAGTTTGTTTGCGAATAGGTCTTTGAGGACGAGAAGGCTTAAACGTAGGCTCTTTTTCTCCAACAAAGTTTTCTGTGACAATTTTCATTTTGATGAGTTTTTGAATTCTTGTTAGTGCATCCCGTTCAGATTCATCACAAAATGAAATCGCTTCTCCTTCGGCTCCAGCTCTTGCTGTTCTTCCGATTCGATGAACATAGCTTTCAGCATCGACAGGGAGATCAAAGTTAATGACGTGACTTATTCCCTTGATGTCAATTCCTCGGGCCGCTATGTCGGTTGCTATGAGGACTCGAATTTTTCCTGATTTGAAATTTTCTAAAGCAGATTCTCTGGCCGATTGAGATTTATTTCCATGGATTGCAGCAGATGGGATTTGATATTGTTTTAAATACTCAACAATGTGATTCGCACCATGCTTAGTTCTCGTAAAAACAATCGCAAGGTCAGAGACATTTTGATTCACGATCTTTTTTAAGAGTTGAAATTTATCTTTTTTTGAACAAAAAATAATTTTTTGATCTATCTTTTCAACTGTAGTTGCTGGAGGAGTGACCTCTATTTTAACCGGTTTAATAAGAATTCTTTGTGAAATTTTTATGATTTCATCAGGCATCGTTGCTGAAAAAAGAAGGCTTTGTTTTTTTTCAGGCAGCAATTGAATGATTTTTTTTACATCATGAATAAAACCCATATCCAACATGCGATCAGCTTCATCTAAAACAAATATTTCAATCTCATTTAAAAATAGAAGTTTTTGATTGATAAGATCAAGTAGTCTTCCCGGAGTTGCGATAAGAATATCTATTCCATTTCGCAGTTGCTGGACCTGGTTTGCCTGCCCAACACCGCCAAAAATAACAGCTGATTTGATATCTGTTTTTTTTGAATAAGATTCGATGTTTTCTTTAATTTGAGAAGCAAGCTCTCGAGTCGGAGTTAGGATAAGAACAATTGGTTTATTTTTTAGAGCTTTTTTATTTTTTGAAATGAGATGATGTAGAATCGGTAATGAAAAAGCTGCTGTTTTACCTGTTCCAGTTTGGGCCACTCCCAGTAAATCACTTCCATTTAAAAGATGGGGAATACATTGCTCTTGAATAGGTGTAGGGTGCTCATAACCCTTATTTTTGATATTTTCTAAAATCTTTGCATCTAGGGACAATTCATCAAATTTAATCATTTGAGGAAAGTCGGTGATCGGAGCTTAAAAGTCAAGTCGTTGTGAAATTTCTCTTCTTATGAAGCAAGTCTTCCGGCCGCAGTAGCGAAGCGATTTGCAATAAGATCGAGACTTTTTTCTAAATTATATTCGTTCACAGGAGCATTTGCTCTTTCTAACTCATCAATAACAGTTAATAAAACTCCGGAAACCGTCTTTTTTGCATTTTCAGACCCTAATTCATCATTGGCAATTTCATAAATAAGAGCAAGTGAGCAGGATGATTTCATGAGCAGGTTACCTAAGTTAAAACTTATCTCCATGATAAGTATAACTCATCTATCGGAGTGGTCTAAATTGGCCTTATACAAAAATATCAAAGGCAAAATTTTACCTATTAATAACGATAAAGTAGGTCGGTAAATAGTGTGCTTTCTTCATTGAAATGAAATTTACTCTCTAATACTCTGCTTGAAATGAATGTAAAATAAGGTCTTAAGAGTGCTTGATATTTAGAGCGTGATCTTCTGAGGGCATATTCGTCCTTGAATTCCAGTTCACTGATTTGACGATTCAGCTCCACTTCAGTTGGTACAGTTAAATAGAGGTATTTTATTCTCTTTGATAGAATGGGAAGAATAATCTTGAGATCTTTAGTAGGTATATATTGAAAAACGGAGGTGCATATTCCTAGATCAAAAATTTGTGTAGAAGGTTTTTTGCACCAAGAGAGGAGATCAGTGTTCAAAATATCTAATTGAGTACTTTCTACTGGCTTCCATTTGTGGGGTTTTGCTTTTTTAAAAATGTATTCAGAGGGCTCAATTCCTAAGGCCTTATGTGGGTTAAAAGTTTTAAGCATTTCTTTAAAAAGATAACCATGGCCAAAGCCTAAATCGATCATTGAGCTAATATCAACAAACTCCACCCCAAAATAAGATTTAAGGTATTTAGCATGTTCTTTTGCGTTTCCTATGCCGTCCATACTCATAGGGTCTGAGTAATTTTTTTCCCAATATCTTTGATCAAAGCCTTTCATTCAGCCAAAGTAACTTATCTGGCCTTAACTTTCAATAATCAAGCTTAACGAATTTGAGGTCATTGAAAAAAGTCGTAAATAGCTGATAAGTTGAATAAAGATGCTTTTTTAAAAATAGATTTATCCCTGCTTTTAAATTTATTTTTCAGCAGCTTAGTCCAGCCGTTTACAAGATTAAATTTAAATTGTAACTCCTCACCCAGCATATAAAATCCGGAGAAATGAATATGATGAAAATCTTTTTGATGTTGATAACATTGAGCACTTCCTTTGTTAAAGCAGACATATCGGATTGTTCAAGATTATGGGCAAAAGGATATCCTGGTCCAAAAGAGATTACCTCACGAGTTGAGTGTGAGAAATTTAATTCCCGCTCTAGATTTACTGACAAAATTAAAATGTTCGTCTTGCCAAGTTTGGATAAATCACCGTTTGATCAGACTGAAAAACAATTTATTGCAGATGCTTTGCTTTACGGACATAAATACTATTCACAATTTAATGGAATGCCGAATGTCACATTGTTACTCTCTGGAGAAGCCTATGAAGATGCAGCTGGAGTTTCAGACATAGAGGCAAAAACATACGCTAACTTTTATAAAAATCCTGAATCTTGTCCTGTCGTTATTTATCCATCTGCTAAAAATATGACTAAGGAACACATCCAGCAGTTAGTGGCCAAGGAGTTATTCCATTGTTATCAAGCGGATCATTTTAAAAATCAAGTTGAACTTGTTTTATCTAAAGGGTTAGGTCGATGGTGGTACGAGGGGATTGCTTTATTTATGAGTAATGCTGTCTACCCAATAAATGACTTAGAATATAGTACGAAGTATCCGGAGATTAATTTTGAGGAGCAATTACCATTACAACAAAATCCTAAACGACTTGCTCACTTCTTTCAGGCCTATTTCAATCACATGAATAGAAAGGCAGAAACTGTTATCAATGTTATGAGTGCAATGCCTTCCACTGCTTATGATTCAGAGGTCAAGATTTTTGCTCGTGGTCCTAGCTTTCAGCCTATGTTTCATGCATTTGCAGAAGATGTTATCCTTGGAAAATTAGTAGATATGTCTGGAGCCGCTGCACGATTGCCACGTCCGAATTTTCAAGAAAAAGAAGTGACCTTTGATCAAAAGCAAGAATTTACATTTGAAGTTAAAACTCAAAAGGTTTTTTCTTATCGATTAAAGTTTCCTAAAGCAGGTTTTTATAAATTTAAAATTCAAGACAAACCTAATATTTCAGTGTCTGTGAGAAATTTAAGAGATAATCAATTTAGCAAATTTTTTGATGAGATGAAGTCAGACTGTAATCAGGAAACAGTTCTTGAGTTTTTATTTACAAGAATTAATGGAGATGTGACCTCTGAAAACATTAAGCTCGAAATTGAAAGAGATGATCATGAAGAGTGTGAATGTGACGTCAATGAAGGGATTGTCGATAGTTGCGTATTTGGTAAATGGGAAATAGTTAATCCAACAGTGGAAGCATTTTTGAGTAACTTATTAAGAATGGGCCCAGGACAATTGCTGAGTGTTAAATCTTCAGGGATTTACACGGTTGAATTTTCTAGGCAAAGTGAAGCCATTACAACGGCTGCTCCTTGGGATATTAAAATTGAAAGAAAACAAACCGATGGTGATATAATCAAAGTCGACTATAAAAACGTAGGTCAATACGTTTCTAAAGTTGGAGCAAGTAAAGGAATTCTTTGCGCACAAGAAGTATCTTCTGCGATGTCATCTCAGATGACTTTTACTGTCAGAGGAAGATCTCAAACCATGCCTTCGGAAAGTGCTATAAAAGGTCTTCCTTTTTATATGACTTATGAATGTGAAGGAGATCGCTTAATTTATAAAGATGCTATTGGAGTTGGCCCTGGTGGAAGTAATATGACGTTTAATTATGAGTGGAAAAGAATCCAGTAACTAACTATATCTCTTCGAGACAATTTCCCTATTTCTTTTGAAAAGGTGATTTGTATAGAATGGATCTTTGTGACAGGTTTTTCCCACTTTGTGGATAAGTTCAAAATTTAAAATTGAATCCATCGGAAATCCTGTCAACCTCACTCTTTGAGAAAAGTCGACATCTTCCCAATAAGTATGGAGAGTTTCATCCATCCCTCCAACTTTTTCATAAACTTCTCGGTGGAGAAGAAAAGCTGTTCCAGGAATGTAGGGAAGTTGCCCTTCTGGAAGTGAGTTCAATTCGTTTTCACTTTTTAGATGATAAAGCTTCTCTTCTTTTGGAATAAAAGCCCCTCCAATGGAGTCAACGACTCCAATTTTTCTTCGCCAAATTCTTGGTGCATACAATCCTGGTTTTATAGGAAGAGGGCCAAGAGATAAAAGCTGAATGTCATTGGTTAAAAAATAAATCCAATCATAATGTTTAAAAAGTTCCTTGAAAGTAAAATTACAACCACCAGTATAGCCCTTGTTTTCTAATTGAATAAGATGATTGAGTTCAGGAAACTGAGTCTTAACTTTTTCTATGTGTTGTGGAAGACTTCCATTATGGATGACAAAAATTTTTGAATCCGCTACAACTGATTTTACAGATTGAATGCAATCAATGGAAATATTCGGATGATTATAAGTCAAAATGGCGACGGCAAAATTCATGAAAGCAAAGTAGTACAGGAGTTCTTTTTAGACAAGCTCTCTCAAAATTTGGTCATTATTCCAGCGGCCGGTTTGGGGACGAGAGTGGGATCTCCTCCTGCCAAGGAATTACTTCCACATCCAAAAGCAGATGGGAGTTTTTTAGATGTTGCCCTTAAGAGAATAAAAGAAATAAATGCAACACCCCTTGTGATTAGTCGAGTTGATAAGATAGTTCTCAATGAGTGGCTATTTATAAATGAAATCCCACATATTTTAATTACGAAAACACCAGAGTGGGTTCAAACAGTTCTTTTATCAAAGAATTACTGGAGGAAAAAAAATATTCTTCTTCTTCCTGATGCTGATTTTTTACCGGCTCAAATTCTTAAGGACATCACTCTCGAACTTGATCGTTTTTCACTCACATTTGCGACCTTTCCTGTCGAGGATATTAGGTTTTGGGGAAGTGTAAAAAAAGAATTTGGAAATAACTATGTTTCTGAAAAAAATCACCAAAATCAGTCTGGTATTGCTTGGGGAATTATTGGTTTTTCCAAAGAGGCAGGAGAGGTTTTTTGGCCCCTGTACTTAGAGTCACAGTTGACTCGAAATTGGGTTCAAGTTCCAGTGGATTTTTCAGTATTACCTCTTTCCTATTTTGTTGATTTAACTCGTTAATGATTAAATTTAAAAACTTAAAATTTTTCTTCTAAGTACCGATAAGTACATAGATGCATGTGACTGGAAAATATCAACTTTTTTTGTTCGGTTTACTTATTTGCTGTTCTAGCAAATCCGCAGAATTTTCTATCTCTTCAGAAACGCTTAAGCCATTAGAGGATTTATCAATTGGTTTAATTCCTCGGGATGATGATGGTTGTTTAATTAGTCAGCCTGAAATCCTCCAGCAAGAAAAATCTGCAGTGACCTCTATTTTAAAACCAGATGATACTTCAAGAGTATTTGTGGATTTACAGTTTATGGCCATTGGAAAAAATGGGGAACAAACTCTTCAAAGCATGTCAGTTCCAAGACTCAATCTAAGAAATTTTTTTACAAAATATTCACTTGTTAGTGGAGTTCCAAGAGAAGACTTAGTAAATATGCCAGAAGATCAACTCTTGGAACTTATCAATTCACAGACATTTAATATAACCGGGATCGCCAGAAGTCATGCGGTAGATAATGCACTTTTGATTCATCGATTATCAAAAATTACAGATGAAAATTTACTCTACAGTACACTTGTCTCAGAGATGAAATCTGAGTCTTATGCAAAAAAGATTGATTTTCTAGCTAATTTTCTTTCCTACTTAAATGATAATTACGATATCACTTCTTTTAATTCTGGCTCTACAAAAGATATTAGGGTTTCTGATATGGAACTCATGAAAGGGATTCGAGATGCCATCGCGACGGGTAAGCCGGTAGAGGCAGGAGTTTGTCGTCATATGCATCAGCTCGCTCTTAAAATGGCGCATGCGATGGGAATAGAGAATGCTTACACTATTGGATATCAAACAACTAAATTAGGTCATATGAACATGGTTATTCAGGATCCATCTGATCCCAAAAAAGTGATTCAATTAAATTATGGACAGAAAACTGAAAGAGTAGGCATGACAGGTCCAGAAGTGCTTTCCCAAGATCATAGTATTCCAAGCACAGGACTTACATTAAGAATATATAATTATAAAAGTGAGCATGCGATTACTCTTCCGACCGAGGAAGGGGCCATATTAAATAGAGTCACTGGAGGAGATGATAAATCTCTTTCTCCCGATTACAAAAGTAAATCTCAGTTCAGACAAGCTGGTGTTCAAACCTCATTTGGTACGGTTAGATTTTTTCAGGCAACCTCTCCTATGGGTAATCAGGGGCAAACGAGTGGTGGGGCCTATAATGTGAAGCTTAATTACAACGATTTATTCTACGGTGAATATGGAGTGGCCGGATTCTTTTCTCAAAGGCCTGCAGATGGAGATGAAATACAAACAAGAGGATTGTATGGTCGAATCACCCAGGGATTTAAAGCGAAGGTGTTTGAATCCGAGGATTTTTCAGCATCTGTATTTGGGGAACTCAATTTAAAGGGAAGTGCTTATTGTGCTAATTTTGAGGGAAAAGATTGTGGGGCGAATTTTGATGGTGATGCATCTCTCATCAAAGGTGTTGAAGCTAATTATACGACAAGTAAGATTAATCATAGAACTAGTGTTGTACTACAATCTCAAGTGGCAGAGAATTCCGCCTTACAAGATCAGCCAATCGTTTTAAGTTTACCAGTAACTCAACTTGTTCATGATTCAAATTTTAGACTCAGCTCAAGAATTAATGCGAACGTGGGAGGAGATCTTACTTTTTACCATCTTGGACCTGGAACTCATGCGACTTATAGTTCTCGAGTTGGTTTTTTGGATATGAATTCAAAATCATTTTTTCAAATGAATTTGGATGGAAGACTGACCGAAAATACACCGATCTGGATTCCTGATGCTGAGCAATCTCTTGGAGGAACTGTAGGAACAACTTTTTTTGGGGATCGATTCTATTTGAATTTTGATGGAAGAAAGTCGCTTGAGAATGATGGGAATTATTATCTTGGAATTGGTGTAGGTGGGAGTCTTAGTTCTAAAGATTCAGAATGAAAATTATCAAAAAATAGATTTAATCCTTATTTTTTTTCATGTACTTTGAATGAAATGAAAAAAATTATTCCTCATTTAATTTTAGCTTTTGTATTCTTTTTGCTTAGTTTATTTCAGCAATATTTTTTTTATTGGTTAAAGGATCTCCCAATAGTTTGGCTTAAAGCGGAAAAATACTTTTTAATTTATATCTTCTTTTTTATTTTTACTTTTATTCCAAATCGAAATGTACGTTTTTTTATTTTAAGTTATCTTCTCATATTAAACTACTTTCAAATGGCACACCTTTCCTATTTTGGTACGATGATTCTTCCAAATGAGATTTTCCTACTTTTCGCTGAATTTAATGAAGTTGCTGGAGTTTTAACTTCTGAGTATTCGCACACATTGATACCGTTGATTTTTACGATTGTTCCATTATTATTTGGATTCTATTTCGTAAAGAGATATCCGGCTTATAAGACGTTTAAATTTCTTCCTGGTTTGATCCTATTGTATTTCGTTTATAATCCAGCAAGAACTTTTTTTACTGGCAATACATGGGGTAGGCAGCCATCAACAAATGAGTTGGGGGGCATGAATGTTTATCTCTCGGCTTCTTATTTTCTAGGTCGAATTCTTCCTGCAAAGATATTGAAAACTCACGGGGAACTAGAACGAAATTCATCTCTAGATCTAGCGTTTCAGACGGGAGACATTAAGTGGGACAAAGTAATTTTGATTTTAGGTGAAAGTTTAAGCCCAAATCAAATGAGTCTCTTTGGGTATGAACGAAAAACAACGCCTTATCTTGAAAGTCTTAAAAATCAAGATAACTTTTATTTTACGAAAGGCTTGTCCAGCGGTGTTTCTACGGATATCAGTGTTGCCTTTTTTTTAAATTTGACCTATGGAGACTCCGGTCGATTAAAGGTTGCAAAAGGTGATCAATGTCTCTTTCGAATTGCAAAAAGTCTTAATTATACGACTCATTTTCTTTCTATCCAATCTCGACAGCAGCTTAGGTATATTTCCCCCTATCTCTGTAGTGGCAATCTCGACGATTTAAGAAGTCTGGAAGATCTTGCTCCGAAAACTCAAAATGAGAATGCTGCTCTAGACCGAGATCTTTTACCTCATCTTGATAGATTGTTATCGATAAAAGATAAGAGTTTCATCGTTTTTCATCAAAGAGGTTCACATGCTCCTTGGCACCTAAGATCAAGAATTGAAAATAAGATATTTAAAGATAGAAATATTGATAGACGAGTTAATGATTATGATAACTCAGTGATTGAATTTGATCTTTTTTGGAAAGAGATTAATGAACTTTTAGCAAAAAGAGATGAAAAAATTCTTCTGCTATTCTTGTCTGATCATGGTGAGTCTTTAGGTGTAAACGGTAAGTATGGACATGGTTTTCTTGAATCATCAGCATTTGAAATTCCTATGATTTTTCAGTCTTTTAATCAAGCTCTACCAAGAGATATTGTTAAGTTTAAAAATTTTATTCCACAATATAACTTCTCCTTGTTTCTTATTAGGGAGCTAGGATTAAAACCTAATCAAGATGTTTTTAAAAAACCTCAAGATTTTGTTATATATGGTAACGACATCGATGGATTTGCAGGGAAGATAAGAATAAAATTTTATGAAGATCAAGACTACCAAGTATTAAAAAAGTAGACGTGATCCTTTTAAGTTTTTATGATTAATCACTATGAAAATCAGTCAAATTATCCAAAATCGAATTTATTCAAGCGAATTTAAAATTACCGATAAAAATGGTGTATCTATCTCAGTTCAGCAGGTTCGTAAGGAGTATTCTGCAATAAAGGGTTACTTGCACAATAATTTAAAACCTCATGAGATTATTGCCATTAAGGCAACAAAAGATTATCGGTATCTTCTGACTGTTCTTGCAGCCTTTGATCTTGGAATTACATATATTCCTATGATGGAAAGCTATCCTGATCATAGAGTTCAGCAAATAAGAGAGGACTCGGATTTTAAATTGCTTTTAACGGATGAAGTTATTGCTGAGGTTGTAAATTCAGGTCTTACATTTGAAGGATCTCAAGGAGAGGTCTCTTTAGAGCATACGGCATATATCATTTTTACTTCAGGAAGTACGGGAAAGCCTAAGGGAGTTATGATTCCTCGTAGAGCTATTTTAAACTTCATTGAATGGGTTAGTGAGGAGTTCTCTTATGTTTCCTCCTCTGATTCTTTGCTGCAGGTTACGGAGTTTACTTTTGATATTGTCTTTACAGATGTGGCGCTTTTTTTAACTAGAAATGTTTCGGTTTTCTTTTCAAATTTTCAAAACGATTTATTTCGATTTGCCTTTGAAATTGAAACCTATAAAATATCTACGCTTTCCACAGTTCCCAATAATCTATCGATGCTTTTAAGTGATGTGATGAAAGACAGAGTCGATCTTTCAAGTTTGAAATCTCTAATGATCGCAGGAGCTCGATTCTCATTTGGACTTTATCAAAAGTGCAAAGATCAACTAGGTACTCAAATCCATCTTTTTAATCTCTATGGTCCAACAGAAAGTACAGTCTATTCTCATGGAAAAAAAATGACTTTTAACGAAGAGCTAGATTGTGCTGGACTGAATATATCTATTGGAAAGCCTCTTCCGAATGTGTCGGCACTCATATTTAAAGATGGTGAGGTTAAAAAGGTAAGGGAAGAGGGAGAACTTCTTTTGGGTGGAATTCAGCTTTTAAAAGGCTATATGAATGATCCTGAAAAAACGAAAAATGTTTTAGTTAGTGTGAATAATCAAATTTATTATAGAACAGGTGATATAGCTTTTTTCGATGAACGAGATGACTACTATGTTATTGGAAGATTAGATGACACTATTAAAGTGCGTGGTTTTAGAGTCAACCTTCTGGATGTGGATTCTTATATTCATAAACTCTCTTATGTTGAAGATTGTGCAACTATTGCGATTCCCCATGAAGTTGCCGAGAATCAAACAATAGCTTTTATGCGTATTAAGTCACCGAAAACAGTTAAGGAAGTAAAGAGAGATCTTCTTGAGTATTTATTAGACTATCAAATTCCTGAAAAAATCATTTTTGTTGAAAAATACCCTGTAAATAGTAGCGGAAAAATTGATAAAAAAGTATTAAAAGAGCAGTACCTAAATTCAACTTATAAAAACTAGGTTAACGCCATGAGCAAGCAAGATGTTTTAGACCAATTATCTACTACAATGAAATCAGTTTTTGAAAATCAGGGACTCCAGATTTCTGAGGCAACTACGGCCGATGATGTCGATGAGTGGGATTCTTTAACGCATATAAGTCTTGTTCAGCAAATTGAGAGTGCATTTAAGGTGAAATTTGCTTTGAGTGAACTAATGAAGCTTCAAAATGTAGGAGATATGGCAGATTTAATTTTAAAAAAAATAAAAAAATAATTTCCCATGCTTTTTAATTCCTACATTTTTATTTTTCTATTTTTGCCAATTACGTGGTTAATTTATTTTGGTCTCAATAAGTCTAGACTAATTTTTCTGTCAAAATGTTTTCTCCTTTTTGCTTCCTTATTTTTTTACTCTTACTGGAGTCCAAAATATTTAATACTTATTTTAATTTCGATTATTTTTAATTATGCACTGACTCTTCAGATTAGAACTTTAAATGATGAGAAAAGAAAAAAGTTCCTTTTCGTTGTTGGGCTTGTTTTTAATTTAGGTCTTCTTGGTTTCTTTAAATACACTGATTTTTTAATTCATAATTTTAATGTATTGACTGGCCTAAACTTCAAGCTTCTTTCAATTATTCTTCCTTTAGGAATTAGTTTTTATACTCTTCAGCAAATTGCATATCTTGTCGATGTTTATGAGGGAGTGGCATCAGAGAATAAATTGATTGATTACGCACTTTTTGTTTCTTTTTTTCCTCAGCTTATCGCAGGCCCTATTGTTCATTATGATGAAATCATGCCTCAATTAGAATCTTTGCGATCAAAAATCTTTAATGCTCAAAATTTCGCTAAAGGCTTATTTGTTTTCACTCTAGGTCTAGCAAAAAAAGTTCTTATCGCTGATACCCTCTCTCCTTGGGTTGGAGATGGTTTTAATCGTACTGAATCTTTGCATTTCTTTTCGGCCTGGGGAACAAGTCTTTCATATACCCTCCAGCTTTATTTTGATTTTAGTGGATATTCTGATATGGCAATTGGGCTGGGATATCTTTTTAATATAAAGATTCCTCAAAATTTTAATTCTCCACTTCGTGCCGCCAACATCAATGAGTTCTGGGCAAGGTGGCACATGACTCTTTCTGTTTTTATTAGAACTTATATTTTCACTCCAATAGTCAAATTGATGCCCAAAATGAATTTTTTTTACAGTATGGTTTCTATGTTCTTAGCAATGACTATTGCAGGAATTTGGCATGGAGCTGGGTGGACATTTTTTCTCTATGGAGTGATCCACGGATTGGCCATTGTGATTCATCACAATTGGAAAAAGAAAAAAAAGAAGCTCTCTTATTTTTGGGGATGGATCCTAACTTTTAATTTTGTGAACATAAGTTTTATCATCTTCAGAGCTCCAACCTTAGAGCATGCAAAAAATATTCTTAAGGGTATGCTAGGACTCCAAGGGTTTCAGCTTCCTAAAATGGGAATTTCATTCTTAAATGGACTTGGAGTTAAGATGGGTCCATATATGAGCAATGATGAAAATCTTCAACTTGCTTTTATTATTTTAGGATTTGTCACTATTTTTAAAATTGATAATCTGGCAAATAAAGCCCAGAACTTTAACCCAACAGTCCGAGGAGCCGTTTTAACTGCTTTTGTTTTTGTTCTTTGTTTATTTGGATTAAATAGAGTTTCTGAATTTATATATTTTAATTTTTAATATGAATTTTATTAAAGTTTTTTTTCTCACATCCTTTCTTCTAATTTCCCTTCTCTTGGGATTTATTTATTCTATTGATCCCTATGACAAGTACGGAATAAATGTCTTTGGCTTTGAAACCAAGGCCGTTGCGATGGCACGGGAAAATAAATTCAATATGCTCGAGTTTGGTAAGAAAAACTATGAGGCTTTTGTGATTGGTTCATCATCTGCCCATAGACTTCATACGAGTGATGTTGAGAAATTTACCAAATTCAAGACTTTTAACTATGCAGTTCAACACACGACTCCAGAGGATTATCTTGCCATCACAAGACATATTTTTTCGAAAGCAAAACCGAAGTTAATCCTCCTGCAAATGGATCTTTATGGGCTTAATGAGAATTTTAAAACGGATACAAGATTTTATACTTCACCTCTAAAAAAGTATCTCGAAGACACTCCTGCAGAGAGCTCAACTCAAAGCTTTTTAGATCAAGATTATTTAACTCTTTCTGCAATTGCAGATTCTTTTAAAGTAATTTGGGTAAATATCACGGGAACGGTGAGGCATCTTTATCTAGAGGATGGTAACTATCATAAAGAGAAACCAATTACTGATAAAATTCGAGTGACTCAGTTTTCCTACAAAAACTATATCTTTAGTGAAAAAAGAAAAGAATTATTAAGAGAAATTCAAAAAGTTTGTAATCAAAATGGGGTGAGACTCATCGTTTGGTCTGCACCTTATTCTCTTGAACATGTAGAGAGAATTGAAAAGGATAAAAAGTTACGATTAATCCTTGAAGAATATAAAAGAGTTCTCGCCTCAATTTTTAATGAGGTCTATGATTTTACTAATCTTGGAGTTGCTCCCTATAATGATTTAAAATATTTTAGAGATTCTTCTCACCCGACGCGAGAGTTATTTTCTCAAATGTTAAAAATTATATTTGAGCAAAATGAAAAATCAGCTCAAAAGTTTGGAGCAAGAATTCAATGAAAGTCTTAATTTCTAGAAAAGATCTTAAAGATACAAAGTCAGGAGTTCCTAAAAAAGTTCTTCAGGAGCTTCGTTTTTTTTCCTCTAAAGGGCATGAATCTTTTGCGATTGCTGAAACAATTAATTTTCCACTGATCCAGGAGTTTGGTGGAAAATCAGTGAAAACTTTAAAATGGCCCATTTCAGGATTTTTTCGAAGAAAATTTTATCAACTCCAGGTAGATCGTTGGATTCGAAGAAACCGCCCTGACATTGTGATTGGCCATGGGGATATACTTCATCAGGACGTGTTATTTATTCATAATTGTGTCCATCTCGCCCACGAGCTTGTCGAGAAAAGACCACTACCTACGAATCATGAGGTAGGAAAAATTCATGAGGCTATCTTTAAATCAGGAACCTTTAAGCTTCTTATATGTAATTCAAATCTCATGAAAAATGATCTCGTTTCTAGGTTTTCTCTTTCCCCTGAAAAAGTGAAGGTGATTTATCCAGAGGTAAATATTGATAAATTTAAGATTGAAAATTCTTTGGAGAGTTCAATTGAGTGGAGAAAAAAATTCAATTTTAAAGAAAATGATCTTGTTATCGGCCTAATTACTTCAGGAAATTTTAAAAAAAGAAATCTCTCTCTTCTCATCGAAGCTTATCGGGTCATTTCAAAAGATTATCCAGAAGTTAAGCTTTTTATTGCCGGTGGAAATGTTGATGACAAGTATATTAAGAGTGCAGAAGGGTTAGGAGTGGTGTTTGCTCCATCTATTGTCGATGTGAAATATTATTATAACTTGATTGATATATTTGTTCTTCCTGCACACATTGAAGAGTTTGGAAGAAGTGTTCTAGAGGCGATGGTTTCTAAAAAAGCAGTAATTACCTCTAAATATGTTGGCGCCAGTGAAGTACTTGAAAATGAAGCAAAGAATTTTATCTTGTCAGAGATGACGGTTGAAGAGTTAATCGATAAGCTTAAAAAATTGATGACTGATTCTGAGCTTAGAGAAAAACTAAAGCATGATAATTTTATGACAGCAATAAAATATACTGCTGAAAATCAAAATACAGAGTTTGATAAAACAATAAAAGAGTTTAATATTCTTAAAGGTTAATTATATGGCAAATAATCCGAGATCACTTAGACCTCCTTTAATTTCAATTTACGATGTGCTCGATTACTTTGCTTTAGAAAAAAAGAAAAGAGGTCACACTATATTTTGTTTTCAAGTAGGGGCAAATGACGGAAAAAATAATGATCCAGTTTATAAATATTTTAAAGATTTCGGCTGGAAAGGTCTTTTAGTTGAACCTCAGGTAGATGTTTTTGAAAATGGGCTCAAGAAAACATATGAGAATAACACAAATGTAATTCTGGAGAATGTAGCTCTTGCAGAAAAAGAAGGTGAACTCCCATTTTATCGCGTAGCTATTTCTAAATCTCGTTGGGCAACAGGATTATCAAGTTTTGATAAAAAAAGTCTTCTTAGTCATATTGAGAATGGCTATATCTTAAGGAAGGCTAAGGAAGAAGGAGTAGACATACCACTGTCCAAGGAAGAACTGATTGAAGAAGTAAAAGTTCCCACGTCAAGTGTCGATATACTTTTTAATCGTCATAAGATTTCAAACATTGATGTTTTATGTGTTGATACGGAAGGATTTGATTTTGAAATCCTAAAGCTATTTAATTTCACAAAGTATTCACCTGAAGTAGTTCTGTTTGAGAGTAAGAATCTTTCAGATAGAGACTTCATATCAGCAAAAAAACTTTTAGTAGATGCTGGTTATAATCTTTTTTGGGAAAAAGGTGATACTTTGGCATTAAAAATGGAGCTTCCATTGATGTTAAAGTTTAAATTAAAACTTAAGGCGCTTAAAAGAAAAATTTAGTTTGAGGTATTAAAAAAATTCAATTTAAAAATTCTTGTTAGAATCACAGTTTAGATAACCAAGGAAAACCATCTTTTTTAAGATCATTTGTATATGTAAGAGGTGAGATATCCTTCTTCTGTAAGCATAAAGCGTCCATGATTTTTTGATTATGCTATAAAAATCAATTTCGAAAAAGAAACACTTAATACTTCTGTTCAACTTTTTAATGTCACCAGATTTTGAATTATTTTATAAGAGACTCGCTTCCATCGAGTTCTTCCGTTAGACGCCCAAATGGATGGGCGCCTTCTTCGGAGGTTTTCATGGAAGAAATGACTAGGGTTCTTACTCTTATCGTTCATTTATTACAGCTTGCTGTAATGTTAAAGACGATGTGAGTGAGATTTAGAGAAGGGTCACAACCTCCTTCCCACTTTTTAATTCATTTGAAGTTCAGCATAAATTTTTTTAAGAATTGAAACTAATTTTAGAATTGGTTTGTTTTTCTAGATTTATAATTTTCTACCCGCAACCTTTGTTGCAAAAAAAATTAATAACGCAGAGCTTCGACGGCAAAATGGGGTTAGGCCCGTCAGGCCCTCCATCTAATAAATGAAAACCGACGATTGTATTGTTGCTTTCAAAACCGCCATAACAATCTAGTAAAAACTGTTTTTTGTTAAGTTCAATATCCAAAAAATATTCCATTTTTTTATGAATAACGGCCTGAATATTACTGATCCAAAAAGTTAAGAAAATCGTCCAAATTATTTTCATTTAATCTTTCTCTTCTTTTGAAGTCTGTCATGATACTTACGAATCTTAGCAATTATTTCTTCTGCCCTATCAACTTTCCCAATTTAGTCATGAAGACCTTTGTAAAAAATCACAGCATCTTCCAACGCCGCTTCTCTTTTAAGAATTTATTACGGTTCAGAGCTTATGGGGTCAAAATGATTTGTGGCAATCAATACCAATTCCTCTGCATGAAATTTTTCAAGATTTGAATTTAGTTTTTTTAATATTTTGATTGAACCATTCTCCTTGATCTTTTTTTCTTTTATTTCCTTTTATCCCTTTCTCTTGGACAAAATGACTAAACCAAGTCTCAAATTTTTTTATATTTGAAAAGTTTATGAATTTTTAATTCGCCTCTTTTTTTGCATGTAGGAGTGGCATGAAACCTACATGCCCAAATCAATATTTTGAATTTTATGACCACAAAACTTTTATAAAAAAAGATGGCTACTTTTTTAGAAAAAGTGAGTCAAAGCTTATTCAGCGATTTAAGTGTACGAGTTGTTGGAAAAAATTTCTCACGCTATTCACACATTGGTGTTTGGCTTTAAAAGCCTATCTTTCCACAGGCATATGTATGCGAAAGTGTGCCATTCTTTTGAATGTTCATCGAACCACTATTGAAAGAAAAGTTGTGTATCTAGCGAAGAAAGAAGAACTCTCATAATCAAGGTTTCAAGGAAAAACTCATTTTGATGCTTTGAGGATGCAATTGTTTTTAGATGTTTATTTTTTAATCTAAAAACAAGTACTTGTGTCCTCGCCCTAGACAATATTGTTTTTTTAAGGTAGATTTTTTATGGTAATAGTCGATAAGAAACTTAAGACTAGTAATGTTCAAGCAAAAATAAAAGCTGCTTGGGATGTGGGCAAAGTAAGAGTTGATTCGACACTGCATTCAAGCCAGAGGTCGTATCAAAGGGCCATAGAAACGACAGATCTAAGAGATGTTATTCTATATGGCAATCGTGAAGAAGAGGAAGACCGCTGGAAAGAAGATCGGGGTCATTGGACGTATGCTCTTAGAAATAGAGACGTAGATGGAAGAGATATTCGAATCATTTTTGATATTGAAGCTTTTCCTGATGTTGTAGTTGTAACCGTAATGCACGTTTACCCTTAGAGGTTTTTATGAGTACTAAAAAAGTTAAAGATTTGGTTTCGGATTACACTTACACGCAGCTTGGTTTTCCAATCGTTTTAAAAGACGTAATTATTATTGAGGATCGTGGGTATGAATATCCACTTATTAATCATAATGGAATTATGTTTCAAGCAGCATATTCTTTAGTTACCGATCATCAAAAACTTGATGGAGCAAGATTACGCTTCATTAGACGTTTCATGAACCTGAGCTTGGATCAATTTACGGATGTTGTCGGTGGCATATCAAAATCAACACTCCATAAATGGGAAAGTGAAAAAAATAAAGTTTGTGATTTAAGTCATGAGCAATTGAGATCAATTTATCTTGAGCTCAGAAATGAAATTATTAATCAGCTTGGAAAGAAAATGGACAAAATGATAGTTAAGGATTTTTCTGAATGCGAAGAAATTTCTCCATTGAATATTGAGAAGGATAGTCTCGTCGCAGTTTAGTTGGGAGTCATTTCACATAAATTTAAACAGTTCGATCCCAATTTCTTAGACACTTCCATTATCTAACGTATTCCCATGGAATTAAGTATTCAAAATAACTTTGTTTTCTGATGGTATTTTATTGAAAAGCGCTAAATGGTTTGGTGAGAGTTCTTAGTCTTTTTTGCAGAAAAAAATTAAAAAACATTTGGGAGTCATTGGATTTTGCAACCCCACGAAAGATGATCAGTTAATAAGGAATTACTGTGCAATTTTTATAAACAATCGGTCAAATATTTCAGTATTGAATCATCCTTATTGATTCTTTTTTAAACAGGAGCTAAAGAGTCCTCAATTATGGATTCAAAATATACAAATATGGACTTATGAAATGTCTCTTAGTTAAAGATGACAAATACCAAAGACTCAGCTTGAAGCGCTTATTGCAGGCTCATAAAGTTGTTGAGGAAAGGACTTGTTCAAATCAATCGATTTGAAGATGAAGTAAATCTTTAGCATTAAGGAAAAAAATATGAAGAAAACATTGATAAATATTATTGCCGAATCGCTTTCACAAAATGAATTTCATTTGTTTAATGTTCCAGGTTATGGTGGAACTGATGTTCTTGAGATTATTAAAGATAAAAAAGAAATAAAATCGTTCATCAACCTTAATGAAGAAGCCGCCTTTAGCATCTCATATGGTGTATCATCAAATGGCAAGAGGTCAGCCCTGTTAATTAAATCACAAGGCTTTGCTAAAGCAGCAAACGCTATTACTTCATCTCTTAGTACAGAAACAATAGCAGCAAACCTGATCTTTGTATTTGACGATACCGCAGGAAAAAGTTCAGACAATATTCTACGGACTAAATCCTTAGTGAAAGGAACAGAAGCTCCATACGTTCAGATCGGTAAAGATCCAGGCAAAGAAATTTCTGACTCCATTAGACTATCAGAGAAAGCTAAACTCCCAGTTGTTGTTATAGTTGATTGTCAGAAATTGATGAAAGAGTTCAATTCAAAAGTCTATAAAGTCTCACCAAAAAAAATTATTAATAGTCCAAACTTTTTAACAAGAGTCGCTTGTCCGATTCTTACACGAAATCAAAGAGATTTCTTGGAGCAAAAACTTCAGGGGCATTCGACCAAATTTAAAGGGCCCCAGATTAAAGACATTAGAGATATACTACCCGCTCACATAAAGTCTAGTTTTACAAAATACGAGAAGTTTTTTCAGGTTTTCAAATCCTATCGTCCTGAAATGGTATCAGGGGATGCTGGAACCTCGGCCTTATTTGCTTTTGAGCCATATAGATGTATTGATACCTGTACCTACATGGGCGGTGGGCCGGGGATGGCAATTGGCGCTCATCTAGCGGGTATTGATAATTCTGTATGTATTACTGGAGATTTCTCATTCTTTTCTGCCGGGATACTAGGCTTCCAGGAAGCCCTAATTCATAACATCCCCTTAAAACTTGTCATCTTTGACAATCGGAAGGCCCAAGCTACAGGAGGGCAGGATATTTCACCAATTTTGATGGAAAAGTTCAGAGCTGCAAATAATCGTTCAATTGATACACTTGCCCTAAACAAAGCAGAACCAAGTCAAATTGAAGCAAGTATTACAAGACTTCTCTCATCTAAAGAGCTTTCAATTTTGATAATAGAGGTATTTTGAGTATGAAAGTCTTATTTACATCATTTCTGATGACCTTTAGTATTGCCAATTGTTTTGCTTCTTCAGTAATTTATGGATTTTCTAGTATTATGCTGCCGAATGAAATTCAAGAATATGTTTATAGGGGGTTTCTCTTATCCCTAAATTCTTATGAAGGAGTAAATTCAAAAGATGATTTGAAACTGATCCATTCAGCAAGCAATAGCTTAACTTCTCCTATCGAAACGGCGAGGGAGATTTTAAAAGAAAAACCTCTCATTATCACAGGGTTCCCTTCGTCACTTGAAAGCCAGCTTGCTGCTCCAACGTTAAAAGACTCAAAAGTGCTTACAGTATTTGCGAGTAGTTCAAATACGAACTTGGGAGACATGGGTGAAAATATCTATTCAACATCAGAGGACGTCTCCAAAACAAACGAATTAATTGCTACTAAAATTTTGAATATGCATGGAAATTCCAAGGGCGCGATAATTTATAATCCATTTGATTATTTCTCAGTAAATCAAAAAAAGATTTGGGAAAAAATCAAAATTAAAAGCAATAGTCTGAATTTTCAAATGATCGCCACTAACTCTGACGGCAGTTTGAGTGATTCCCAGATAAATGACTGCAAGAAGCTCAAATATATAATCGTAACGATGTTTCCAAACAAAGCCTACAACATCTTTAGAGGACTATATGATAGTGACATCGACCCTGTGATTTACACGAATTCTTCTTGGTACAAAATTGATTACAATATCCTCATGCGATTTATTCTTACAAAGAGAAGTCCTGTTTATGTAGTAAAGCTAAATGATTTTGATGAAAAAATTGCCAATAAAATTAAACAAAAATATCAATCTATTTATAAAGCAAACCCGCCGTTTGAAGTTTTCATAGGGTACGATCTTGGTATTGTAATTGGAAATGTCTTGTCGGAGTCTCGAAAACAACAATTAGCACCGCTTCAAATCTTAAGGAGTAAACCTTGTTTTACAGGAAGCCCTCTTGGAAAAATATGCTTCAAACCAACAGGTGGATTTGTTCAAAGAGACATGACATTGGTTAGCATCAAATGAAATTAGAAAAAAAACGAATTCCCCTTTTTTGGTCTCACATGCCAGTCCTCAAAAGACTGGTTACACTCCAAATCTGTATTGCAATTACTTTTTCTTTAATTGTGACCACAATCGCTGCCTACGTTATGAATGAAAAAGCGATTGCTATTGCTAACTCCAGAAAAGTAGATATTTTGAGATTAATGAGTGCAAATCAAGAGAAAATTAGGCTTTGGGCAAAGTTAGATATGGAAGAAGCACTTAAAATCTCCATATCAGAAATAAAAAAGATCACATCGGTCAATGATGTTAATATTTTAAATCTCACTCCCGATGAATTTCAAGTCTTAAAAAATAAGAAGTTTAAATTATTAATTCCCGAGGCTGTAGATGACAAGTTACCTTACTATTTTGTTTTTGGTTTAGGAGATGTCTCTAAACCCACACTAAGTGCAACTCTCATAATTCCTTTGATTATATTTATCTTCATTTTTATTCTGTTGTACTCGTCGATTCATTTCATTATAGAGAAAGTTTTTCGACCCCTTTCAGAAATGATATCTTTTGATATCAGTCCTAAAACATCAAATAACCTTCTGAACATTGAGGCAGACGGAGAGATCAAACTAATCCTAGAAAAAATTAGAGACTCTCAACAAGAGAAAATTAAAACAGAAGCAGAGATAAGCAATATCAAACTTGCGACTCAGCTCGCACATGACATTAGATCGCCCTTAGAAGCTTTAAAAAGCCTTAAAGAGGAAATGAGTAGCCTTCCCGAGCAGTCTCGCAAAAGAGTTCAATTAATTATTAACAGGATTGAAGAGATCACTTATAAACTTTTAAAGACCTACAAAAACTCATCGGCCAGCAACAAACCTAATTCTGAAGAGCTATTAAGTCTTGTCTCAAGTGTTATGATTGAAAAGCAAATTGAGTATAGGTCAAATACGATCAAATTAAAAGAAGATTTCGATTCAAATGCATATGGACTTTTCTCTAAAATTTCTCGGAACACTCTCAAGTGCATCCTTTCAAATCTGATAAATAATGGAATCGAATCTTCAACTGAAAATGGTGGTGAAGTTGTTGTAAGCCTGTCTTCAAAAGACGATATGAATATCATTAGAGTTTCAGATAATGGAGCAGGAATTCCTGCTCATATAAAGGACAATTTATTTACGAAGGGATTTACAACTAAAAAAGATGGAAATGGCTTAGGTCTTTACAGTGCTAGAAATGAAATAGAGGAGGTGGGAGGGAAAATTGAATTTACATCCGTACCTGGAATGGGGACAGAATTTGTAATTTCTCTTCCGAAGTCGGAAAGACCAGAATCTTTTCTAAAGGACATTGATATTTCGAAGTACGAGAGCATAATTATCCTCGATGATGATCCCAGTTTTCATGAAGTCTGGCTAAAAAAGCTCAATGGATGTGGAAAAGCAATTGAACATTTTTATTCAGTAGACGAACTTCTTGCTAAATATTCTGATCTTGCCAAAAGCTCTCTGTTGTTGAGTGATTTTGAGCTAATGGATGGCAATCTTGATGGAATCAATTTAATTTTACGACTCCATCACTCTCAAAATAGCATTTTGGTAACTGCTCGAAACGAAGAATCTGTTATTCAGCATAGATGCCTTGAGAATGGAATACATCTACTTTCAAAAAATCTTGTTAATTATGTAACAATAAAAAATGACGAGCATACTAATGAGATTGTCATTAGTCAGAATGATCATAAGACTAGTATCATTTTAATAGATGATGACAAGTTCATTCACGTTAATTGGTCTATGTATTGCCAGAGGAATAATTTAAAATTTATCGGATTTAAATCCGTAAGTGCCTTCCTAAGTTCTTGTTCGACAATTGATAGAGATTCAAAAATATTCATCGATTCCAATCTTGGGAATGGAGTTAAAGGGGAATTTGAGGCAGAAAAACTATTTCAAAAGGGCTTTGTGAATTTATACTTAGCTACAGGTTATGAAAAAGATTCTTTTCTGAAACCTAGATGGATTAAAGATATATTTTCAAAAAATCCGAGTGATTTTTTCAAAGTGGATTGTCTATAAAGCAGAAAATAAAATAATTACGATTAAATTTGTTCGAATTTCACCAGATCATGATTATTCAGTCTTTCAGAAAAAACTCTAAAATTTCCCTGGCTGAGCTTTGTGTTATTACAGGTATTACTGAGAAGTATTTAAGTGCAGTATAAAATGATAAAAGATCCATAGGTCTTGATAGACTTCATGCCCAGTATTCAGACATCCAAAAACAGGCAAAGAAATTAATTTTAGGGAACAGAAAAATAGCTTAACTAAAAAGAGAAACCGAACTTCTAAAGTTTGAAACATTCAATTTGTTCTTTAGTCATTCCGGAATAACTCCACCCCAATAATTTTTTGTGTAAATAGAATATTTTGCGCACATTAAATCAATTCTGACTTTACATGAGTTGAGACGCCTCTAAAAGGGGATGAGAAAAACGGATTGAAGCGAACTCGTTTGTATGAATCAACTGTGATCCCAACGTTTCAAGAATGTTTTTGAATAAAATTGGGATAGATAAAGACGTCGTCTTTCACACGCTACGGGCCTGTTTTGCCTTAGCAGGCAAACCCTAGTGATATCAAATAGTTGGGGGGCTTCTTTCTCGTGCTAATATAGGCTCGATGGATAATAGGGGGAGCAAATGAAAAAAAGACCGAGCTTAAAAAAGATCAATGCTCAGATGGATAAGCTTAATAAGCAGAAACCATCAAAAAAGCAAATTAAAGAACTTGGCGAAGTGATTCGCAAGATCAATGAAGAGAACAATTCACAGGGAAAAGTGATTCCAGCAAAGAAAATTGCTATTTCGGAAGAACGGCTCTTAATGGAGTATGATGGCCACCAACAGAATAGGGTTTAAACAATTTAAAAATAAATTAGAGGAAGGACAGGTAGTAAATGTCGTTATTGACTCTAATATCTTGATTGCAAATTACGACGAGACCCATTCTAATCACGAGATTGTACGTGAGTTTCTTGAAGAGATAGATGAAAAGGCCGAAGTTACGTTTTTCACAACTGTAACAACGAAGGCTGAATTCTTAGATTACCAAAGGAAACGATTTTTGACGGAGGGTCTATTCGACCTTGTTGATGAATACAATAAAGAAATCCCTTTAAGTACGGAATCTTGTGCCGCAATAACTACTGCTAAAGGACGTCGTAATAAACGTCAAGGCGACGAGGAGTCCAAGTTAGCCAAAGATCATGACTACGAGTTTGATACTCGTGTAACCTACCTCACTGATAATGAAATCAAAGAAATTAAAAAGAGGTTCCGAGCAAGAGATATTGAAAATGAGATAGGCTGGTTAAAGGTCTGTGAAACATTTTTAAAGTGGAAGCTCCTTGAACAAGAAAAGCTGATTGATCAGTTCTGTGTCTACCTTTCGCCCCACAAGCCTGAGCAGACTGAATTATTTAATGAGACTTCGGTTGATTGGAAGAAAGCGACAGCTATTTCCGGAGAGTCTGGCATGGGATTTTCTGATTCTCTTATCTTGAATATGCTTTTGCATTCCAAAATTGAATTTATACTCACACTAGATTTTGACATGGTTTATGCGGCGGCGGTGTCTGCCCAAAATAAGTCGGTCGTCTTACTAGATTCGCGGATTGGTTCATTTAAATTAGTTCTAAAAGGTATTCTATGAAAAACGACAATTTCCAATGATCAACAGCAAGTTTGAATGGACAGACGCTCAGGTACGAATTAAGCCGCTTTTGCAATTGTTGCTAGTTGTTTCAAAATCACTTCTTCCCAGTATTTTTTGATTTCCTTATCTTCATTGATAGAAATAAGAAGAACTGAGTAGAGAGCATTTTGAATGATGGCAGATTTTTTAAGTTCAGTAAGTCTTGAGTATGATTCGACATCTGTTGATTTATTATATTCAGAAAGTCGCTACATTATCGGGCGACCTTTGTGAGTATCAAGGTGATTAATAAAAGTAATGGTAATGGCCCGAACTAATAGTGAGTCATCATAAATTCCAATTAATTCCTTGATGCGATCTAATGCTTTATCTCTAAGAAATTAAGACGGCGTATGAGAGTGAGAAAAAGAAGCGGTATTAGTTACTTCCCAAGCTTTTTATAAATCTGAAGCCCTGTCTCCACATCTCCATTATGAACAATAGTTTTTCCATTGATCACAATTAATCTCGTACATAATTCTTTGATGGTCTCTGTCGCGTGAGAAACAATCACAGTTGTCGTTTCTTGAATTTTTTCTTTCATTGCTTTTGTGGATTTGATTTTAAAGTCAGCATCCCCAACACCTAATACCTCATCAATAAGCACTAAGTCTGAATGAACATTAATAGCAACTGCAAATCCAAGCCGTGCTTTCATACCCGAAGAGTAAACAGCGACTGGCTCGTCGATAAACTCACCAATATCAGCAAATTCGATAATCTTATCACTAAGAGCTTCAATTTCTTTTTTTGTCATACCAAGAAGAAGTCCAGACATGGTGATGTTTTCTCGTCCAGATAAAAAGGGTACAAAGCCTGCCTGGAGAGAGAGAAGAAAGGCCTTATTGATGTGAGAAGTGATGGATCCTTTTGATGGACCTATGATCCCTGCCATAAGGGTTAAAAGGGTACTCTTTCCCGCTCCATTTTTTCCCATGATGCCTAAAACTTCATTATGGTAAACATCAAAACTGATATTATCTAATGCCCAAAAAGCATTGGCCGTTTGTGCCTTAAGGAGTGAGGGCTTTTTTTCAAATTTAACGCCTACATTCTTGAGAGACAAAATAGGTAAATTAGTGGAGTTTTGCATATTCTTGATTTTTGTTTTTTATGATGATGAGTCCAATGGCGCCAAAAATAATTCCAAGAGTTAATGGATAAAGAAGTGAAAAAAGCGGTGGTGTCTCAAGCTTCATGATAATGATTCTGAAGGACTTGATGATATTCGCCACAGGATTAAAAGTGAGTAAAAATTGATATTTGGGAGGAATCCGATCTTCAGAAAAAAGCACCGCGGATGCGTAAAAGAGAAGTCTCATTCCATAAGTAATAAGAAATTTTAAATCCGGAAGAAAGGGAGTCAAAGCAGAAAGAAAAAATCCAACTCCAACAACAAAAAAGAGTGACACTATAAAAAGCGGAATTAAAAGAAAATGATTCCATGAAAAACCACTAATAAAAAATCCAAAAGATAAAATTAATAAAGAAAAAACGACTAAAAACTTCCAAGTGTCTTTCAAAACTTCGGCGATGGGGAAAATTCGAGCATTAAGTTTTATTTTTTTTAGTAAGCTCAATCCAGATAGAATCGCTCCTGAGCTTTTTGAGATGCATTCGCTAATCCACTTCCAAACAATTAACCCTAGCACAAGAAAGGCGATGTAGTTGTTTTCTCCTCTATTCATGATGACTTTAAAAAGAAAATAATAAATGGCAACACCAAAAAGAGGATCTAATATCCACCAGAAATAGCCAGCAAAATGCCTATAGCTTTCAGCTTTAAGCTTTGCGTTGGCATAGTAAGTGATAAGTTCAATTTCTTGCTTTAAATTCTTATACATATAATTAGAAGTAAGATTCTCTAAAATTAAAAACACTTAGTCATTTTTTTTCTATTCAAATTAGTTTTATATTTATAGGCTTTTAAAATATTTTTTTGGAATTTTTATGAAGAAAATCATTATTACGGGTGGAGCTGGCTTTATTGGGTCGAATCTTACTCGGCATATACTAAAAAATACAAGTTATGAAGTACTTGTTCTTGATAAGCTAACTTACGCAGGCAATTTTGAGTCTTTAAAGGATTTTAAGAATAATAATCGATTTAAATTTTTAAAATTAGACATTTGCAGCCCAGAGATATTTCAGATTTTGAAAGATTTTAAACCCGATTCGATTATGCATCTCGCTGCAGAGTCCCATGTTGATCGTTCTATCGATGGTCCTTCAGAATTCATAAAAACTAATATTTTTGGTACTTTTAATCTTTTAGAAGCTTCACTCAAATATTGGTCTGATTTGGGAAAAACAGAAAATTTTAGATTTCAGCATATCTCGACTGATGAAGTCTATGGCTCTCTAGGAAGCACAGGGCTGTTTTCTGAAACAACTCCTTATGATCCAACTTCTCCTTATTCTGCATCGAAGGCTTCATCTGATCATCTTGTTCGTGCATGGCATAGAACCTACGGACTTCCCATATTATTAACGAATTGTTCAA
>JACCDO010817169.1_pt1 | contig 32840 bp, 32 predicted proteins | sample 7446101 | NCBI WGS metagenome assembly JACCDO01 (sample SAMN15323440, study PRJNA562643) | freshwater metagenome | isolation source: river surface water | place: USA:Blue River Watershed | collected 2017-08-16 | reverse complement strand
TGTGCAGCAGACGAATGGACACATATATCCTTTGTAAATGGTATCTTTACCAAAGATGGAGGTTGTCATGTTGATGCATGGAGTGAAGCAATCTTTCGCCCTGTGTTAACCAAGATTAACGGTTCAAAAAAGAAGGATAAACTGGATATTCGTGATATCAAAAAGCATTTCTTCTTATTTGTATTTTGCAGTCTAGACAAGCCAACATTTGATAGTCAGTCCAAGACAAAATTAAATGGACCAGATATTAAACCAGATGTAAAAGAACCTCAAATCCGCAAGATATTAAAGTGGAGTTTTGTGAAAAAGATTGAAGATTCTCTTAAGTTAAAAGAGATGCTTACGTTAAAGAAAACCACAGAACGAAAGAAAGGACAATCTATACGTATTGAAAAGTTAGATGATGCAAAATATGCAGGAAAGAAACCAGACCAATGTTATCTACTTGCAGCAGAAGGTGCATCCGCTAAAACCTATATTATTCAAGGTATGAAATATGGTATTCAAGGAAAGAAAGGTAGAGACTTTATTGGAGTAATGGAGTTAAAGGGTAAAATATTAAATACTCGTAATGCATCCTCTTCACAGATTGGAAAGAATAAAGAAGTCATTGGACTAATCCAGGCACTTGGATTACAATATGACGTAGATTACACAAATCCAGAAAATAGAAAGAAATTAAGATATCACCACTTTGTTGCTGCGACAGACTCAGATTCTGTATCTTCTGATACCCCTTTATTACTGAAAAATAAAGAAGGAAAGATTGAAATTAAACGTATTGATTCTGTTTCACTCAGCGAAAACTGGACTACAAATATAAATTCTGGGAAAGAATACAACTCATCTGAATATGAAGTATGGACAGAACAAGGTTGGACAAAAATTAAACATGTTATGAGACATCTTACTAGCAAAAAAATGTATAGAGTAAATACACATACAGGAATTGTTGATGTAACAGAAGACCACTCTTTAATAAGAGAGAATGGAGAAGAAGTTGCACCAAAAGACTTAAAAGTGGATGACGAACTGTTACATTCGTATCCTACCTGCTTTTCTTCTAAAGTACATGAGTTAGATAATGATGTGAAAGAATATATCTTTACAGACAAAGTAAAAGCTGCCAATATGTTTTATTTATTAAAATCATTAGGGAAAGTTGTAACTATAGATACAACTGATAATACAGACGAAATAATTCTAAGAATTCTAGAAATTAACAGTAATATTAATACAAAAGTGCAGAAGATTGTAGAACTTGAACATAAAGAACAATATGTATATGACTTAGAAACAGAAAATCACCATTTTCAAGCAGGAGTTGGCCAATTAATCGTTCATAATACAGACGGATATCATATCACAGGATTATTGTATAACTTTTTTCACTCTTTATTTCCTACTGTATTAACCATCCCAGGTTTCTTCAGCTTTATGCGTGTTCCAATTGTGAAAATAAATTACAGAAATAAAGAATTATCCTTTTTTTATCAAGAGCAAGCTCGAAAGTATATAGAAGAAAATAAGATAAAGAATGACCACATCCGTTATTTCAAGGGGTTAGGTACTGCAAACAATAAAGATATCCAGCAAGACTTTGGTAGACGTATTGTACAGATTAATCCGGATGAACAAACAGATAAGATGGTTGTGAATATTTTCGATAAAGACCATGCTGAATACCGTAAACGTTGGTTAACAAGTTATAAAGAAAGGGAATCCTTCCCAGATGTAAAAGATTATACTATCGAACACGAAACCGTATCTGACTTTTTAAATCTAGAGTTAATCAACTTTTCAATCGAAGATTGTAAACGTAGTATTCCTGCATTACTAGATGGTATGAAAGAATCACACCGTAAAATTTTATACGCTGCATTCAAACGTAATCTTAAGTATAATGGAAAGAGTCTGAAAGTTGCTCAATTTGCCGGGTATGTTGCAGAGGTATCTAATTATCATCACGGTGAAATGAATTTATTCGACACCATTATCGGTATGGCACAACGTTTTGTAGGAAGTAACAATGTTCCTTTATTAGTAAATGATGGACAACATGGTTGTTTAGATCCAGAAACAGAAATAGCAATGTGGGATGGAAGTAAAAAGAAAGCAAAAAATATACAAGTAGGTGACACATTAGTTGGAGATGATGGTACAAAACGAACTGTACAAAAACTTACATCTGGAACAGACGATATGTTTCAACTAAAAATGTACGGAGTATCAGGTGATGAGTTTGTAGTCAATAGCCAACATATATTAACGCTATATCATGCAGACAAGCAACAAACAATTGATATCACTCTTATGGATTATTTAAATACACCTCCAGAAGAACAAGCATGTATGTATTCGATTAAGAAGACACCAGAGGGTGTAGAGTATCTTCAATTCTCTGTTACTCACTTAGGAAAAGGTCCTTATAATGGATGGAGTTTAGATAAAAACCAACGTTTCTTATTAGGAAATGCGATTGTAACTCATAATTCACGTTTGTTAAACGGAGATGATGCTGCTAATGGTCGTTATATCTTTACAAAGCTAGAGGAAATTACTCGTTACATCTTTAGAGAAGAGGATGATGACTATCTTACTAACCGTATTGATGATGGAGATATAATTGAAAAAGAGAATTATTGTCCGGTTATTCCTATGATACTTGTAAATCCAACCTATGGAGGTATTGGTACAGGTTGGAGTTGTAATATTCCGGGTTATCATCCAAAACAGTTAGTAGAATGGATTTCCTGTTGGTTATCTGTAAAAGAAGGACAACCGATTGCGTTTCCTACTCTTACTCCTTTTTACAGAGGATTTAAAGGTACAATTACAGTTGAAAATGGTAGAATTACTACATTTGGTGTACTCTCTAAGTTAAAAAATGGTCATTATCGTATTACTGAGATTCCTATTGGTAGAAAAATGTTATCTATTGAGAAATACAAGGAAAAATTACTTGACTTAAAGGAAGAAGGTGTGATTAAAGATATTATATCAGATGACCATACAGATGAGGTTGTAGACTTTACAGTATCATCTGATAAAGAGTTAACTCACAAGCTTCTTCACTTAGTGGATACCATCAGTATGTCAAATATGGTATGTTTTAATTCAAAAGGTAAGCTTCAAAAGTATGCAAATGTAGATGAGATGTTGGAAGAATATTGTGACATAAGATACAAATTGTACATCACTCGTAAAGAAGGGGAAATTCGTAAAAGAGAACATCATATTTCTGTGTTAGAAAGTAAGATAACCTTTATATCTGGAGTTGTCTCTAAGAAAATAGATTTGCAGAAGATGACAGATGATGATTTGCACACTTATTTAACAAAACATAAAGTACTTAAGATAGAGGATGGATATGAATATTTGCTGTCTATGCAAGTCCGTAATATGACAAAGACAAAGATTGGAAACTTGGAAGAACAATTAGAAAAAGAAAAGGTTGAACTAGAAGCATATCGTAAGATAACACCGGCAGATATGTGGAGAAATGAGTGTACAGACGTATTAAAGTTGTGTGTGTTTTAAAAAGAGGCGAAAGAGTCTCAAATTATTTTACACGTTTATTGTGTAAAATAGGTTAGTTATTTATTAGACTTTTGTTTTATTTTTTCTTCTATGACAGATTGTATTGTTGTTTCTAAGCGTTTTAATTTTGTTAACGTGTTAGAAAGAAGAGTATTCATATAAGGACACTTATCTGGCTGTTTGTCACCTTTCAGTACAATTTCATATATATCTTTTAAAGTATCTCTAAATGCTACGAATGATTTATATTTTGCGTCTGCGTTTGTTATTTTATAGAATAATACTTTCTGAAACAGTATGACAGGTATAAGGAGTAAACATAATTTAATACAGTCACACTCTAATGGCATACAGTTCCAGAATAAGTATATATCTGCATAAGATACAACCATTTCATCTGTGTCAAATTTGATAGTATAGAATGTTAAACACTTTTCTACAAAGAATTTTCCATCTTTTTCGTTATTTTTAAAATACTTTGTACGCAATTCTTCTATTAATAGTAGATATTCTTTGTGAAGTGTATAATAATAATCAAAACATTCTGGTAATGTAGGAAAATTTTGACGTATATTATGTGTTTTATTATACAAAAGCATAAATTTGGGTATATAATCAGAATGATTCTTCATTTGTAAGGTAATAGATAGTAGAAAATATGAAAAAATATCACTTTACACAGTATATACAAAAATGTTAAATAATTCAAAAAGTTGAAAAAATAGAAAAAAAGTAGTACATTTTTATTTCTAATTTTATTTTTGTACTAGTTTTTTTTTAAATATTCAACTTTTGAAACTATTATTCTATTTAAGAAAAAAGTTGCAGAAAATATATTGTTTAAAATTATTAACTTTATACATATTATTATGTATAAATAAAAAGATAACAAAGTAGACTACAAATGCATTTGTCGTTTTTTTATTTCTAAAAAAGTTATTCAATAATATATGCTACTATTTATCCATTTAGCAGACTCTGCAGACATACATTCTGAATGATTGCGGAAAAAATATTGGTTAACTTTTGCTTAACTTATACATATTTTCTGTATGAATCATAAAATATCATCATGTATCACATTTTTGATGATATTGCGGAAATTCACTTTTTTACTTTTTAGCACAAATATCGTATAAAACTAAAAAAGTAAAAAAAAATTTTATAACAAATGCATTTTGTAGTCTACTTTGTCGTTTTTTTTATTTTTCAAAAAAAATAAGTCTCACGCGCTCGAAAAAATTTCACACACAAATGAAATCATTTGTCGTTTTTTTAGTTTATACATAGTTTCCCAACTTTTGTAAATTTATTATACAGACGTCCGTATATAATTGATCATCAAAAATATGATCAATGTGTAAAATATTTAGAATACCGTATATTTCGCAGACTTCTAAAAATGTAATATTTTTAGAAAATGAAGATTTTTCTTATCTTCCTGGCAAAAACAAGGAAGATGAAAATAGTATGCGGATAGTATATTATATTTATACAGTAAGTTGTGTATACTTATATGAAAGTCTGCATCTTCCTTACTTTACATGGAAGAACGATAGTGTGTAGTATCTATACAGTAAACAGTGTATATTTTAGTGAAAGTCTGCATCTTCCTTACTTTACAAGGAAGAACACTAGTGTGTATTATCTATACAGTAAACAGTGTATAAATAGTAATATATTCTGTGAATTACATTTTGTTACGAGGTTGTCTATATAATGACGGGCCTTCTGTAATACATTTATTAATAGTTACCTTATTAAACCTCTTAGAGTCAGTATCTGTAGTTGACTCAAACATATTCTGTGTTGTCTTAACGTTATCGTTGATAAAATCAATGTTTTCATCTGGTATTAAATCATTGTTATACATGTCATTCATAAGGTCATGTGCTTGTTTAATCTTGTCTACTATGATAGGAGTAGCGACTTGCATGCATTTTTCTATAACATCTGATGCTCTTTGTTTTACACCATCTCCAGCCTCATTCTTTGTAACCATAATTCTTCTAGATTGGTCAACACAGAATGCTAAATATTTTAACTTATCTACTACTTGATTGCGTAATAATTCTTCGCATGGAATATAAAAACTTAGCAACTTTTCGTGGTCAATTGTACTGAACTTTTCATTTATATTCTCTGGAGTAAATGGTACAATCCCTGCTAATAACTGGTTAAATTGTGTATTGTATGTGTTATTTGTTGTATTATTTGTAGTATTATTGTTAATGATAGTTGTATTTGCATGTTTATCCTTTTCTAGTATGTGTTCTCTGTAACGTATGCACTCATCCTTATATTCTTTTAATTGGGTATTTTCTAAAGAGAGTTGATTGTTTTGGTCTTCTAAATATTTTACTTGGGACTCTAGCTGTAGTATTCTATTTAGTAATCTATCTCTACAAGTGGATAAATGGTTTGTATAATTGTGTCTAGTTGTAAATTCTTTCTTGCAATCATCGCATGCAAGCTTTGTGTTGTGAACATTCTGTAATGTTAAACAGAAACGAGCGGTTCTCTTGTGATGAAGCAGGCTACTGGGAGAAGAGTATGTATTCCCACAAGTATCGCAAGTAAGATTACTATCCATTGTTCTTCCTTATTATACAAGGAAGGAATATAAATTATTAAATAAATTTCATCTCTTTAAATACTATTTATATGCAACCGTCTGCATTAAGTTCACTATTTTATGTAAAGTATCCGTATACTAATTATCTTCCTTGTTTTTGCCAGGAAGATAGAAATATCCAGAAATATTGTATTTTTAGTTGTCTGCGAAGTATACGGTATTCTAAATAATTCACGCATTGATCATATTTTTGATGATCAATTATATACGGACGTCTGTATAATAATTTTACAAAAGTTGGGAAACTGGGTATAAACTAAAAAAACGACAAATGAAATCATTTGTGTGTGAAATTTTTTTGAGTGCTTTTGACTTTTAAAAATGGAAAATAAAAAAAACGACAAATGAAATTACAAATGCATTTGTTATAAAATAATTTTCTATTTTTCTAATTTTATACGATATTTGTGCCAAAAGTTAAAAAATGAAAAATGTGCGAAATCATCATGTATCACATTTTACATAAAATTCTGGCCTATTTTTCATTCTGGGAAGTTGATTATCCTTAACCCCATTTTGTGTACTCATTATACTTTCTGAAAAAGTATAATAAACAGTCTCAACTTTATAATTTGTTTACCTTTTTATGATGTATTTTGCATAATCTATCCATGTGATATGGCTTATCACAACGTTTTCCATTTGTTAAAAATATACATTTACTTGCGTTTAAATACATTTTAATGCACTCCTCTTTCGTTATTGGATATCTTTGTGTAAAATAGTCTACTAATTGTATAAAACATTTTTCTTTTTGTATAGTGGAGAGAATGTGACAATTTAGCTTACATGTTTCTATTATGTCCTGCATTTGTTTATACTATTATAAAGAATATATTTTTTAGATGAAAAAATCATTTTATGCAGTATAGTAAGTATACACGTAAGGTAACAGGCTGTGTTACTAAATAATGCCAACATTTCAGTATAATTGTATGTGCTTCTGGATATAAAAAATAATTACACTCTGTATACAATCCTTTTAAGTGTGTGTCCACTGTTGGTATAAATGTAATACTAGATTGTAAATCTAACTTTGGAGTAAGTATGGAGTGTAGAAAAAGCATATCTTGTGTAGTAAATAAAGTAGATTCTTTTACTATCGCAATAGAGGATAGAAGAGTAAATAAAATATGTGTTATTTTATTCTGTTCATCTGATTTAAAATCGTAATCAATAGGTGTTCCTAAGGGATACTCTGTATGTTCTAGCAACTGAGGAGATTGTTTATAAGAGTAAAATAAATGTAATAGATATGGATAACAATCTTGGTCAAACTTGGGTAATAATTGTTTACATTCTACTAGTATATTATTTGGGATATGTATGTCATAATTTGGGGTATATTTGTGTAAAAAAAGAAAACCTTTTAATATAGATTGGAATACGATGAATGATTTGGGTAAATGGGGATAGAATGTATATACTTTTTGTATTATTTCGATACAGAATTTGAATTCTGGGCTGTTAGAAATAGAAAACATAAAAAAGTGTTTTAAAAGGAAAAGAATAATGTTTAAATTTTCTTTCCTATTTTTAAATATGACTATTTTACATTTAAATACAAGTCACTTTAATGTTGCCAATGGTTCAACTGAAGGTAGTAAAGTATTATCCTGTACACTCCCAGGCTTAGTTTTTGTATTTTTTTATGTTGATTACGTTGACCCAACTCGTCAGAAAAAATGTGATAACTGTGAGTTATTAAAGCCTGAGTTTGAACAATTATCTAAAAAGTTAGAAAAGAGTTATTTTTCATTTGGTGCTGTTAATTTGAATACTCATTCTGAAATTGCGAAGAAAAGTATGCAAACAAAGATAAAAATTAATTATGTCCCTTATTTAATACTGTTTGTAGATGGTACACCTTACCTAAGATACGATGGAAATGCATCTATTCAGCAAATGGAATACTTTTTATCTATTGCATACAAAGAGTTATTACAAAAAGGATATAAACCTACTGCTCCGCGTTCTGGTTCTTCTGCAACTGCAGCATCAAAAGAAGATGAGACTCCTGTGTTTAAAGGTGGAGGTATTCCGTATAATATTCTGTGTGATAAGAATAGTGGTTTATGTTATTTAACATTTGATGATTTAAAGAAACAAAAAGTGTAAGTAAAATAAGAATGAATACTCAATCTCACAATGATTTTCCCTTGTATGAATTATTATATGATAAAAGTAGCGATACTTCGTTAAGTACGCAAGAAATGGTAGAGTTGATAGAGAATGTGAAAGGATTGGATAAAAGTGGGATGAATATGATATTTGTCCTTATACGTATATATAGTTTAAAGAATGCCACAAAGGATGAATCTATACATGATGTTCCGTATAATGGGCAAAAAATGGAGGGTGATGTAAAGTTTGATATTCGTCATTTTCCTAATCGTTTAAATCATATGCTACTTCACTTTAGTAAAATGCATTTAAAGAAGGATGAATCTCTAAACTGATTTCTATCCACTTTTTACTTTTTTCATTTAAAAAGTAAACTAAATAATAAATAGTATACACAACTAGGATGAATTCACTTTATTTTGATATTAAATCTATATATGATTGGTATACACAAGGTATGCAATCATTTAAAATAAATTTGAGTACAAGTCCAAAAGAATTTGAATTACGTTTAAAATATGTTTCATCCTCTTTATTTAAACAATATCAATACATGTTCAGCCAAAGTAGTAAAGAAATTAGAACATATACCGATAAAGTAATATCTTATTCTTTTAAAGGTGGAAATCATAGACAGATACTCCATTCTATAACAGACGTAGAGTACCAAACAAAAGAGAAATATGACCCATATGATATTACATTTGTATCCTCTATACAGCCGTATGAAACACAACAAGTAAGATTTAGTTTATCTATGGAAACTGGTATTACAGAGAAACAATTTATGGACAGAATTCATATAGGTAAAAAAATAGAAAGAATACGTGAACGTACTACCTATATATACGATGATTTTCACATTGATACAACCGTTGTAAAACAGTCTAACCGTAATGAGCTTGAGTATGAGGTAGAAATTGAAAAACACAAAGAAATCAATACGTTGCAAGATTTTTCTACCTTTTTAAAACGAGTCTTTCACATACTATATCCTCATTTACATACACTTTATACTCCGGATAAGTATACCACCACTTTAAAATTAATTGAAAACAAGCAAGTTCCTCCTATCTTTCAACCTGTTAACATTCAAGAAAAACATGTAACTCCATCTCATCCTGCATATATAGGAGAAGAATTATTTAATTATGCAGTCACAAATAAACTTGATGGTGTGCATTATAAATGTTTTTTTCTGAAAGGGAAAGGGTTTATGCTACTTCAGTCAGGCAATGATTTATGGTTAGAAAAGATAAATAAAATGACTACGTATGATGCAATATGTAGTTGTGAAGTAACAAAGGACAACCATATTCATATATTTGAAGTGTATCAAACCGATATGTTTCCTAGTATATTAAATGAATCACTCACAACGAGAATAGATGTGTGTAAACAGATTGTTTCTGATGTGCAAACAAGTCATATTACATGTAAACCATTCTTTACAACTGGTGATGTCATTAAAAATGCAATGCATTGTATGCAATATATGGCAGAAACATACGGTTTACATGATATCCATGGAGAAACCGCAGTTGAATATTATAATGATGGTGTTATATTTCAATATAATGGAGAATATCGTCCTTCAAATAAAAAGATTGTACCTTCTTTAAAATGGAAGTTTCCTTCTAAGATAACCATTGATTTCTTAGCAAAATGGAATAGAATGATAGGGGAAACTGTTGTATATCAATTGTACTCAAAGGGAAATAGACCGGGACAGTTTATATTGTTTAAAACAGATGATGGTCCTGCAGAACTTCATATAAATAAAAATGATGTATGTGATGGAATAAACTGTGATAAATTAGGAAATAAAGTGTTAGAGATAGGTGTGCATGATTCGCAATTTAAATTATATCGTGTAAGAACGGATAAAACAGAAGAACGTACCAATAGTTTATTTGTTGCGAATGAAACGTATCCGCAGATGGTAAATATACTTACATTGCCTATGTTACTCTTAATGATAGAGGATATGCGAAATAAAAAGTTAAGTAAATCGCATTCCGCAAGTGAAACAGGTGATTATGTTATGTATGAAGAGGGATTATTTCCGTTTAAACGCAAACACTATCAAGAAGAAAAAATGGATTACATTATAGACACTATGTTTCATGAGATACAAAAGTTCAACATTTTTGATGAGAATCGTATTATATATTCTCTAGAGTTTAAAGATAAGATAAACCACAAAGTGTACAAGGGAATCATTCCAGGTATATATGTAAAAGACCAAAAGTTAAAAGATAAAATGTTTAAATACCCAACAGAGAACGGTAATTATCTAAGTTTAGTTACAAAAGAAGATGACTATAATACATTGGATATATTAACAGATTATTTTACAGAAGACGTCCGTATAAGAGGAAAGGTTAAATCGCAGCAATATAGTCCGGAGGAGTATCATCGTTTACATTATAAGGATTGTATAAAACAGTTAGAAAAGGCGAATCTTCCGATAACAAATTTTAATATGAGAGAATGCATATTTGAACACACAAAAGAAACTACATTATTCCGCATTACATTGTGTAAATCGTTATTACAATTGATATCTCCTGACCGAAATACAAAGGAGTGTAAATGGTTAGATATTTCTGCAGGATGGGGAGATAGGTTAATTACAGCAATCGCATCTGATGTAAAAAAATATGTTGCATTTGACCCAAACATATTATTAAAGAGAGGACATGATGATATCATCACTAGATTTGGAAATTCTGATTTTAATCGTTTTCATATTTATTATGAGCCAGCTGAAGTTGGAATTCCTATGTTACCTGCAGAAGAAACGTTTAATTTAATTTTTAGTAGTCCTCCTTTTTTTGATTTTGAAGTATATTCAGGAGAAGATACACAATCTATATCTAAATATTCTAATTTTGATGCATGGTTGCACTCTTTTTTATTTCAATCTATTACAAGTGCGTTATACCGTTTAGAACCAAATGGTCATCTTGCAATCTACATTGTTGACATTGGAAAACATTCTATTGTAGAACCATTATTCCATTATATCGCATCTCGACATCCAGATATGGAATATGTAGGGATGATAGCGAATCTTCCTCTTGGTAAAATACCAAAGCCTATATGGATTTGGAAAAAGAAAGGAATATGTGAAGTACAATTAGAACGTTTCCGAAGAATACATAATGGATACAAACGCGATTTAATTAGAGAGTTTGTAAAACAAAAGACAGTATTAGACTTGGGAAGTGGAAGAGGAGGTGATATTACAAAGTATTTACAAGGGGGTGCGGCATATGTAACATTTGTTGAACCTAATGAAGACAATATAAAAGAGTGTAAACAGCGTCTTTCTAAAACACATTTAGCGTTGCGAAGTAAAGTAATTCAATCTACTGCAGAATCGTACAGAGAAAATAAAGAGTATGATGTAATATCTTCTTTTTTTACACTTAGTTTTTTCTTTTCTTCTAAACAGACATTAACACAATATATTGATACAATTGACAAACATTGTAAACTAGGAGGAATATTTATTGGGACAACTATACTTGGAAAGCCACTGTTATCCTATTTGAAAGAAAGAAATGGAACTATTGTAGAAGATTGTTACACTGTTTATGGTTTAAAAGTTGATTATGAAGCACATGTTACCTTTGGGCAATCCATTGAGATTGACTTAAAAGAAACAAAAACGGCAACCCGACAGGTAGAGTATTTGGTAGATATGGATGTATTTATCTCAGAGTGTAAAAAGAGAGGGTTCGAGTGTTTACGTATGAGACAATATACAAAGCATCCTGAATTAAGTGAATCTGAAAATAGATTATCTACATGTTATGGAGAATTTGTGTTTAAGAAGGGAACTGTTTCACAACAAAACTTTGATTGTATTATTGATGCGATATGTTATGCAATCCGTTCTAAAACTATAGGTTCAGATAAACAACATATAATAGATGCATTCAGTATAGAATATTATACACATTTACAACATGGTAAGCTATCTGTTACCGACTGTATTTCCTTTTTGAAACAACATAAAGAAGCATTAAAGAAGAATTTTAATACTATAGATGAATGTATAACTAAGGGAGAACATGTTAACAATATGGATGAACTTTTTGCACTGTGTAGTAATAAAGAGTTAGTAGAAGGTTGTATGGTATATATGTGGGAATATAGAAAGGAATCTCTAAAGGAATGCAAATATGAAGAGTGGGTGGTAGAATATGTGTGTAAATTGCTTAAAATAAATTGTGTTATTATTGGGGAACAAGTTGAATTCATTGTGGATAAAGATGCTCCTTATGTTATTTTAGAGAAAGTGGGTGACTCGTTTTTACTTATTAGTGAAGATGGGAAGCTATTGCACTAAAATGGTGTGAAAAAGTCTAAATTGATTTTTCATTTCTTAATCTATATACTATTATCTTAATTTGTAAACATTAAATTGAAATAATGTCATCTTCTATTGCATTTTTACCAGTCACTCAATCTCAAAAGCACTCTTTTAATTTTAAAGAGTTGAGTAAGTTAGTAACATCATTTGTCGAGCAAGCAAGCAAAGCGATTGCAGGGTTACCTTCAAGTGAATTAACAGAAGAAAATATTGGTGAAGAGCTTGTAAAAGTAATTGAATCTGTGTATAAAGTAGAGGAATCTAGTGGTAATACTTCTAAATCTTCTGCTCCTAAAGCAAAGCGTCCAAAACAAGCGTTATCTAGTTATATCTATTTCTGTAAAGACCAACGTACTGTTATGAAAGAAGAGAATCCTGATGCTGACCCAAAAGAAATCACTTCTTTATTAGCAGAGAAATGGAGTAATTTAACAGATGCAGAAAAGAAGCCATATGTTAAATTGCATGATGAAGAAGTAGAATTGTTAAAACAACAACGTGAATCTGGAGTATCTTCCGATGATGAAGTTAAAAAACCTGCTACTTCTAAAGCAAAATCCTCTTCTGTAAAGAAAGAGGCAACAACTGAAAAGAAAGCACCTGCTGATAAAAAGCCTACTGATAAGAAACCTGTTGCTGCACCAAAAGCACCATTAGTTACTGTTGATGATGATGAGAATGATGAAGAGCCAATTTTACAACCTGTAAAGAAGGCACCTGTTGCTACAAAGGCTAAAAAATAAATACCAATTAACTATTATTTTATTACACTGTTTAAAAAGTGTAATAATTAAAAATATAAAGGATTTTAAAGAGTAAATAGACATGTCACGTCCTATTTCTTATTCTCGTTACGGAATAATACCTTATAGACCCCGAAGTTTATCAGATGACATGGTTAACAATAGTATACTGCATTATGTTCCTGGTATGATTAATCCGTCTATACTTCCGAATACACCTGTTACATCGTCTGAGACAATAGAATTATCGGTTAGTGTGGATGAAGAAATAAGTGTTCCACCTTTGCCAGAGATTAGTTGTAATAATAAAGAGGTGCAAACAGAAAAATATAAGTTGCACGTATTTTGTAATGTGCTGAGAATTATATTGGGTGTACTTGTTATAGTAGGTGCGAATACTGAGTGTATTCCATTAGAATATGCAGTAGGTAGTGTTTTTATTTTGTTTGAGTTTGTTTGTATACTGGTGAAAAGAAATAAAAAATAAAACAATTTTTTTTTATTTTTTTTCTTTATTTCTCTTTTACTTTGTAAAAGAAGTAATACATATAAAATGTCAGTCGTTTCAGGAAAATTGTTACAACAAAAGATCAGTGCAGGTCAATTAGATAGCTTTGGTTACTCTTTACGTACTTTTGTACCAGAATTTCAAGTTTGTCCTCCACGCGGCGCATTTGACCAATATGGTAGAGATGCTCCACCACAATCTATTGATACTCAAACTTGTCCAGGTGGTTTTCCAAGTTTAGCACGTATTGAAGTTGAGAATTCATTACGTCCATTTATTTCTCCTTTATACTTCAATTTACCAGTTGGTATTTCTGGTGGTGCAGATACTTTGATTGGTAGAGTTAACTTAAATCGTCCAAATGGTTTTGGTACATCCAGAAATGTTGTTCCAGTTGATTTAACTGGTAATGAAAATAGTTTCTTAGGTGCACAAAATGTTTCTACTGATGCAGCTATGATTAATGCTATGGCATCTAATAAATATGGTAACACTTCCTTCAGTCCAAACTTTGGAAGTTATACTATCCCAGGAGGTTTCCAAAAGAGATATGGTGGTTATCAATAAACTGCTTACCTTTTAAATTAAATAATTCTTATTTAAAGAAATCGTTTATTAATTTAATATTGCACAAATTAATAAAAAATGAGCACATCTCGCGGATATTTATATATTTTATACAATGACATATTTAAAAGTTATTCTTCCGAATATTCATCTGAAGTGTATAAACTAGGACGTACGAATAACTGCGAAACAAGATTAAAACATTATACCACTAGTTATATCCAACCTTCATCCTTCTTATACACATCAAAACAGTTTGATAACGCAGTATATGCAGAACGAATTCTATTTTATTTACTTCGCTATTATCGTATACGTGATAAAAGAGAGTTCTTTACCGTTGATTTATACACTGCAACAGAAACTATAAAACGGATTGAATCCTATACATCTGACCAAATATCTACGATATATAAACACATACATAGTCGCTTATTTCCAGACAAGATTATAAGTAAAATAGATGAAAATGATGAAGAATACGACAGAATATTAAATAAAAGTATTGATGAAGTTTGCAGAAGTTTAGAACGATTTCGATTTAAGCCAAAACATCCAGAACATTATAAATCATACCAATATATAAGCAGAGAAGAACAAGAATTAATACAGTTAGAATATACACCATTTGTTTAAAATTGAAAAAGTGAAGTTTAATCTACTACATACTACTAAAAGAATAAATATGACCGACTTAACTAAATTATCGTCTGCATGTAAAGAATTACACCTATTTCTAAAGGAAAACAGAAAATACACAATAGAAGTAATAGGAGAACGAAACGATTACTATCAAAATATCTTACCTTTATGTATAGATGCAACCTTTTTGCACGAACAAGTTAACCAATATAATCAACAAGATAAAGTTGAGTATTCTGATGCATACCTAATAGATGGAATAGGTGCAAAATATACGAAAGCAAACTATACCATTCTTCCTACTGTAGATGAATCGGGTAAGATAGTTGACTATAAGTGTGTACATACCCCGTATTTAGATATTAGTGGATATTCTGCCTATTTAGAGAAAAAGGGTAGATTATTTTTTTAAACCTATTATTAAAAAAAGAAACTTAAAGAAAAAAATATTGTTTTAATAATAAACGAACGTAAAAAGAAATGTCATTTGATTACTCTAATCGTGTGTATAGAATATTTGAAAGTGAGAAAGATAATCTTTCTAAATATGCAACCTCTTTATTAGAGAAGCAAAAACAAGAATTAGAAGGAACAATTACCGAGGAAGAAAAAAGTATTGAATCTATGTCTGAGTTACCTACTATTGGTGCAGAAGATTTAAAGAATAAACGTAATACTATTGAAGATATCACAAAGAAAATAAGTTTATTAGCTGATAAGAAGGCATTTGAAGCAGGCTCTTTCCGTACTCATGCTGTTCCAGATAGTTTAGAAACTGACTTATGTTAAATTATAGATTTAAACCTTTTCTATTTCTATTAGTAATAGAAACGTGTAAAGTAAGATGTTAACCAAAATGGAATTATTAAAAATCTTTCGCAATAAATTAATAGACTTCTTAGATGCTCTCCGCGAAAAGTTACCAAAAGAGAAAGATATTGTTGTTCTCAGAGTATATCTAGCGGAACAAATTCCTATTGAAACCGTCTTACAAATATTCGCAAAACGTATATTACCATATGAAGACATGGTAAATACTCAAGATGAACGCTTTTTTATAGAACAGAATGATTTATTTGAAGGATTAAAGCGTGATAAGGTTCATTACTTCAGAGAATTATGGACATCCCCTACATTCACAAAGGAGGATAAAGACAGTTTGTGGGGATGGTTTAAAGTATTCTTAAAGTTAGCTAAAATGTACACAACTTCTTACTCTTCTTAAGCAGCGTTGTTATTCTTATTTTCAATACAAGAATATTGAAAATTCTAAACGGATATTATCCCATAGACCACTTATTTCTACATTTAGGATTCACACATTCTACAAACACGGTAGCAGGTTCATCCGCTCTTCTAAGCTGAACTTCATAACTTTGTGTACGTTTACCTCCACACTTTTTACATGTATAAATACCTTCTTCAATTGTAATAGGTTTTAATCGTTTATTTACTTCTTTTTCTTCTGCTAACTTAATAGATTCATATATTGGATTATTCCATCCAATTTTTCCTTCTGTTAACTGAGAAAAAGCTTCTTTAACGCCATGTTCAATAATTGTAGGTATGAAATCAAATAAAATCTGCATACACAACTCTTTATCGTATCGTCTTAATTCTTGTATAATAACAGCCCTATTATCTTTTCGAGATACATAGTGTTTAAGTAACTCATCTATTTGTGTATATAACTCATCTTCTTCCATCGTTTCATATATCCAATTCCCTTTATCTCTGTATAATTGTTCTTCTTCCTCCTCAGCATCTATTTCTACCTCTACATCAGATAACTCATCGTCACTCATGATTTCTTATTTACTACTAACTAGTTTATAAAAATAAAAATCATTTTTTAAATATTTAAAAACGATTTTTTCACTTTCAATAAATAGAGTCCCACAATGAAGTATATTGTGTCAAATGTTATCACAACAGAAGAACTAAACAAGTTAAAACAAATATCCTCAAATATAAGCTGTTATGATGTCATGAAACCTGTATTTGAAAAACTTGATATAAACCAGGTCGAGGAAGCTATCGAATTGTGTGACCATATCATACAATCCGTAAAAGATGAGCCAAAAAAATATGAACAATATATCCATTTTTGGCATATTCTCTTTGATTTTCTTACCTCTAAACATACTAGTCCTATTTTTGCAACTCCTGTATCTATTATCGAAGATTTAACCTCTTATTTTAAATCAAATAATGCAAAGACAAAAGATGTAGTTATCACCATGACCACATGTAAACGTATGGACTTAACTTACCGAACAATTAATAGTATGCTATATTGTATATCCGATATAAAACAGCATGTTAGGTCATTTATAGTTATCGATGATAATACTTCTGAAGAAGAAAGAAATAGATTAGTAGAAACATATCCATTTATAACTCTTATCCGAAAGACACCAGAAGAGAAGGGTCATCCTCGCAGTATGAATATGTTACTTTCTCTTATTTCTGATTGTGCATACCAATTTCACATAGAGGATGACTGGGAATTCTTCTATGCATCCAATTATATTACAAGATGCAAACAATTAATTGAATTATCTCCTTCTATCGGACAGTGTTTATTAAATAAAGACTACGGAGAAGACCAGATATCTATCAACAAGATTGGGGGAAGTAGTCTAAAAGAGTCTCCTTGGGGAGAAATGTATTATGAACATCGCCATTTTTCAGGAAATGAACTTCAAATGGAAAACGCAAAGTGTGGTAAAGCAAATAATTTGTATTGGCCACATTTTAGCTTTCGTGTCGGTTTAACTAAAACATCCGTTTATAAAACATGTGGTCCATTTAATGAAAAAGCACAACACTTTGAGATGGAGTATGGACAACGTTACACACAAGCTGGTTATCGTACAATCTTTTTAGATAGAGTATATTGCACACATATTGGTAGAAGAACATATGAGCGTTCCGATACTACCAAAAAGAATGCGTATGATTTAAATGAGGAGGTACAATTTGGGGAAACAAAGCGTAACTCACCTGAACAAGAGAGAAAAGAAAGAGTAAATATAAAGACAGTTGTTATTAATTTAAAACGCAGAAAAGACAGATTATTACGCTTTTTAAAAGAAAATCATCATGAACTGAAAAATGTACAATTATTTGATGCATGTGATGGAAAAAAATTTACTCCAACAAGTAAACTACAACGTTTATTTCAAACTGGGGACTATAATTATCGTAGAGGTATTATGGGGGTAGCTTGTAGTATGATACAAGTGTGGAAAGATTTCTATACAGACCCTTTCACTGATATTCTTATTGTATTAGAAGACGATGTAAAATGTACACCTAATTTTATGCAAAAATGTATCAATCTTATACACAATAATATAAACACATTTGATATTATATATGCGCATATGAATCCATATCATCAACATAACGACCCATCCTTTTATGCAATGGATGTTCAGCCTAGAATTGAACGTTACTCTACTCAAAAGATGATGCAAGTAAACATGGGAAGCTTAGCTGCAACTATATTTACAAAGAAAGCAATACAAGTTATACTATCTGATATAGCAGAAAAAGGTGTGTATAATGCAATTGATTGGGTGGCTATGAAAACATGTGACAAACTCAGAGCATTTGTTTCCGTTCCTTTTTTAGCATTTGCAGACTGTTTTCAAACAAACCAACAGAAAGATACAGATATACAGATGGAATATGATGTATGTAGTTTTTCAAATTGGACACAATGTGAAATAGAGTATTGGGAGAATCAACTAAAAGGCGCAAAGAAAAATAATAAGATACGTGTAGTAGAAACTACACAGACTGGATGGAAAGATTATTTTAAATCAATAGGTCATCAAATTACTACCATTAAACCATCCGAATTAAAACAAAATGATATCCTTATTTCTGCAAAACCATTAGAGAAATATACACATATTACTGTTTTACCTATAGAAACAACAGTAGACCCTTTATCAGGATTATGGTATTGTACAGATAAGGTTAAAATTGTTGTTCCTGCAACTTTTATGACTGAATCTATCCATATGGATAAAACTTGGGGAAATAGTTATTTACACAAAGTTAAGCCAATCTAAACATAAGATTATCCGAATGTTGACTCTTTTTCTATGGTAATAACAAGATAACCATCTGCACTCTTGTATTTACTATATATAGTTCGTATTGTATCACTCATACGAGGAAGAGTCTGTGAATCTCCTATATAATAAAATAGTCCTTCCCCCTGATTACACTTTATTCTTTTGCGAAGTACTGCTGAAAATTCAGTAAATGTACAGTCTTCAGGGACAAGATATTTGTGTTTGTCTATTGTTATTTCTTTATTCGTTGTACTTACAATAATTGGTATACGATTTGGGTATTTTTTTTTAATTCGTATGCATTCTGTAATACGTGTATCTAACGTATATTCCTCACGAAATTTAGTTATAAAGTCTTGTGGTTTTATAGCTTTTATCATATTATTCTTTAATTAATCATATAAAAATTAATTAAAAATATTCAATTTAATTTAGTTCAATCCATTTTGTCCACTTATTATAATTACTATACCCAACTATTCTAGATGTTTCATTTATAGGATTTACGTGGTCTATACGTTTAGCACACCCTTCAAACAAAAATTTTCTTAATTCTTCCCCACTTAAGTTACATAATCCTATAATAGAACGAGTGATAACTGGCTTAGGAATTTGTTCTAATTTGTCAGCATAGATAACCAACCCTTTACATTTGTTATATATCTTATCTATGTATAAAGAAGTGTACCAATCTTGGACACCCTCTGGAAACGCAATAGTAATTCTATTTTTTAATTGTGAATCATATTTCTCACGAAGGTCAACAGAATACCACTTATGTTTACTAATAGTCTTACAGTCTTTATAGGAGTTATCTTTTAAAGAAATAGTGGTAGACACGCCAGAATCGATGGAGGATGTATATTCTTCTATTGTGGATTGTAAACGTTTATATTGTGGATGACTTGTAGGTACACATACAATAATTAACCATCTTGTAAAAGAAGAGAGAGGTCTATATAATACAAAAGGTTCTACATTGAATGAAAGACTGTCAAATAAGGTAGTAATTGATTGTCCGTTTTGACTATGAGAAATTTGAAACTCTCCTTGAGGAGAAGCTTGAGGTCCTAAAAACATGCTTGGTTCTTGATACAAAAAAGAATTCTTAAAATATGTATTTTAAGAATAAAAGAATAGTAGATAAGAAAGTAAACATGGATTCACTAAAATTTTTTTCAAAGGCTTTAGCATTTATTTCTGAGTTAAATAAAGCATTTTCTAAAAAGTATCCAAGTATTCAACTATACTATAAATTATTAAAGAAAACTCCTATCGGAAACACAAAAGGAATACAAAAACAGAATGAATATATATTATCCTATTTAACAGAGAACTCTGATGGAATTAAAGAGAAAGATATCAGAAAATTAAAGGATACCATCATTCAACCTCACCCTTCTATCTTTTTAGAAATAACCAAATATTTAAAAGAAGCAGACGGAACTACACGTAATATTATATTTTCACATTTACAACTGTTATCCTATATTTCTAATCCAAGTGAAGAATGGAAAACCGCACTTCAAACACAATCAACTGCAAATGACAAAGGAAAAGGAAAAGAAAATGCATTTTTAGACGGTTTTATATCTAAAATAGAAAAACAGTTTGACGGTAAAGAATTTCAAGACCCAATGACTGCCGCTATGAGTATGATGCAATCCGGATTATTTAGTGAAATCATGCAAAGTATGAGTGATGGTGTTCAAAATGGAGATCTAGACCCTAAAGCGTTGCTTTCTACCGTTCAAAGTTCTTTAACAGAATTAACTGGGTCAACCATGGATATTAATGGAATACTCTCAGGACAATCTTCATTAAACGTAAAGAATGAAAATGGAGAACAAATGAATATTGATATGAATCAAATGTTTAACATGGTAGGAAATGTTATGGGAGGCTTAGGAGGAGAACAGTCTTCTTCTGCAAATCCTTTAGGCTCACTTATCCCTACATTAATGTCATCTTCTTCTGCCCCAGATATCGATGAATTAGAAAAACAAATGAGTCAAACTTTTTTAAATGACACTCACCAACTTGATTAAGCACTTGTTACATTTAATTTAGCAATATTTGGCTTATAGTTACCATAAGAGTCTGACATACAGTAGTTTGTATTTTGCACAAGTTGAATACATCCTTTATAATCAGGTCTATCTATAAATGTAAAACTACTATCTGGACAATCCTGTACACTCATAGGTACTACACCCGATGAATAAGAGTTACATTGTTCTACTGCATCAGATATCCAAGATCTAGACGCATTTGTCTTATAACGTTCAGGGACATCTATAACGTAATCTAATTTATCAGGAGGGAATGTTGGATAAAATGGATTATAATCTGGTGTGATATTTGGGGTATTTGGGGTTGGAAAGAAAGAATACTCTTCTGTTACCCCCCAAATAAAAATAATACATAATACAAGTATTATAAGTGATAATACACAATGGGTATATGATTCTATTTTCATCGTATGTTTGTAAATTTTAAAATATAATATTTTTAAAATTTAATTTAATAATTTGCGTACATTATATTCTCAGGAGTAAACACATCATCTATAATATAAAGAATACCATTATCTGTAACAACTATTTTCTTTATATGTATTCTTTTATTTACACGATTATACTCATAAGAAGATAACAATTGGGTAGAAGGTTGATAAAATGTACACTCTTTCGTAATCTGACCACTACCATCCGATATAAATGAAAACGGTTTACATTTTGTGGTAACACGAAGAATTCTTCCCTCTAATGAAACAGGACTTAATATATAATTCAATGTGTGTGCTTTCAATAATGCTTTTAAAATACCTCTATGTTTTGTACGGAGAAACATTTGCTTTTCAGGAGATATCGCACTATTGATAGGAGCGATGAATGTTGTTGGATAGCTTGTAGTTAAATCGGTATCATACCCTACAGAATGGATCATTTTTACTATTTCTGAACATTCTGGCATACGTTCTAAGCAATCTAATATTGTATTTACAGTCTTTCTTGTTTGAGGTATCTGTTTCGCTAATGCATAATTAAACGAAGATTCTAATTCTTTATAACGCTTTAATACCTCTGGGTCATTCTCTTGACCATCTACAATTTTCATTTTATGTACAAGACTACACATATTAATATCTGTTCCAAAAATAGTGTCACTACAATCTAATGTAAGCGCTAAATAGTTACCTGCGAGAGAACCATACGCTGTATCTGTGCCATTTATAGATGTCATCCTTTTTATTTAGTTGTGAAAATGATTTTTTATTTAAAATTAATTAACATTTTAAAATTATTTTATTTTTAAATGGATTTAGTTTATTTCATAGAAGACCTACATAAAGCATTAGATTGCAGCACAAGTCAACAAGAATCTAACTTTAACTATTTATACGGACTATTACCTGAAAAGAAAATCACATTAGATACAAAACGATGCTCTCATATTATTAAAAGTGGTGTAAGACGTTTTCAAGAATGTGGCCATCCATGCATAGAAGGAGATACTGTATGTGAACAACACTCAGACAAAAAGAGTTTACTTGCAGAGCAACCTCAGAATGAAATAAAGAAAATAACAGGAGCAGTCCGTATAAGAAAGAATAAATATAACCATTTTTTATACCCAAATACAAAATTAGTATTTTCATCTGCAACTGATAAAACGATTATAGGTATAGAGAATCAAATTGGACAACTAGTTCCCCTAAATGAAGAATCAATTCAACAATGTATTCAACTTTCACTCAAGTATAAATTAAATTAATTTTACGGATTTAAAAAATTTATTATATAGTTACATATATAATAAATAAGATGTTGCCATTATCTATCTGGTGGAATTGGTATAGTAAAGCACTATTCATCCTCGCATGCTTTTGGAATCCTTCTACAGATTCTATCCAAAAAGAAAATAAACAATCTATGTACTGCTTCTTAACGTCTTTATTCAAATTATTACCAAACGAACACATACGTCGTTACACAAATGATTTCTTAAACTGCGAACCTTATGTTATCGAATTATTAAAAGAAGAGTTACGTTCCTTTTTCTATACCTATCCAAACACACTCCAATCCCTAGAGTTATGCAAACAAAATAAAACAGTAAACCATCCTTTCTTACAACTATGCCTAAAAGACTCACACTCCCTATTTGTTTTCCTATATTTATACCAATCATTCATACTTATTTATCACAATAAACAAGGACATAACATACAAATACCACATTACACCCAAATGTTAGAATTATATAACATACAGAAATTAAATAAGTATGACTGGGGAAGACCCATCTGGTTTATACTACATACCGTATCATTATACGGGCCTAATGATATGATGTTTACGTTTAAAGAATATAAACAGATGTTAACCTGTTTACAATATTTGTTACCATGTGTTAAATGCAGAGCACACCTTTCTGAAAACCTAACTAAAATAAATTTGGATACATGCGGGAAAACAAAACTAGATTTATTCAAATGTAGTTGGGAATTACATAATATAGTAAATAAAGACACAAATAAACCAGTACTTTCGTTCACAGAAGCACTCTCTATCTATCAATTTCAAAAGTGAGAGTTAATTATCTCACTCCAATACGGAGGACTAGTACGAAATAACTCCTTATTACCTATCACAAATAACAAAAATTTTGCTCTTGTTAAAGCAACATTTATACGTTCTAGTTCCCCAATAAAACCAATATCACCTTTCTCATTTGAGCGAACAAGTGAAAGTATTACAATATCATTATCTCTTCCTTGATAGGAGTCAATTGTATATATTTGGATACCATCTAACACACTCATCCGATTATACTTTGACGCTATATTACGCAACTCAACAATTTGCCTATGATACGGAACAAGAACTATAATTTGATTCTTCAATATCTCCCCTGTAGACAATAAGTTTTCTATTAAAGTTATCGTCTCAATCGCTTCTTCTGGATGATAATATGTATCACCCTCCTTCTTTTCTTTACTTTTCACATCTATCCACGTATTTGTAAAATATCTTGGGACTTTAGGTCCTATACCAGAATAGTTATATCTTTTATATACATTAACCATTAAGTCTGCCAGATTAGGCTTATATATATACCAATCACCACATTTTTCTTTAATACAGTCTCTATCATAGTCATCTATTTGAATATCTTGGTAAAAATAAGGATAACTTAATCTAGATAAATAAGGATGCATACGGAATTGAACCTTTAATGTAAATATAGGTATACTATTGAGTAAACGTAAGCGCTTAAACAGAGATATCCCTAAACAATCTTTAATCTCTCCTCTTTTTATAACAGGGCTTAACTGCATATGGTCTCCAACTAGTAAACAATTTGTTGACTCTTTTGCACAAAGTAATGGTAATATACACTCTGGTTCTGTACATCTAGATGCCTCATCAATAATAATAAAGTCAAATGTTTGGTTTTCAAACATGCGGTCCATAATAGAAGTACATGTAACAAATATTATATTATAGTCTGACACAGATTTCCCTTTATTTATATTTTCTTTTATATTATAAGGATCATCATTTACAGTAGGATGTTCATTTGTGTAGGATGTAGAATAATATATGCTAAATGAAGTGTCATCAATAGGGGAAGCTGCATATCTTTCTTTTAATTCAATTAGGGACCCATTTGAAGGAGAACATACAAGTATACGATTTGTTTTCTTGATAGATAACAAGTTCTTTATAATATTTACAGTACTGTATGTCTTCCCAGTACCAGGTGGACCTTGAAGAAGTGTAATTGGGGAACGAAGTATACTATTTAATACACGTTTTATGTTTGTATTTATTCCTGGGTTTCCTGTTAATATACAATTGTATAAAGGGGATGACAGTAGAGATTTATTTTCGCAGAATTTTCTGAATCCTCTTTCTACTTTTTTGAAAGAAGATACATCCTCTCCTGTTTTAATTCTATTTTCTCTTTCTGATATCAGTAGTGGCATAAAATAAGAATAATACTCATCCATAGTAGAGAATGTTTCTTTCGGAGAGTCGCACTCAATCTCTTTATATGGAGGGATAACTGTCGGGATTATATCATCCTCTGTGTTTACTAATAGAATAACTACTCCGATAACTAGAAGGAACAAAACGGACAATACAATAACAATCGGGTCTAAATTGTGTTTCCTCATTTACAAATGAGGAAAGAAAATAATTCATACTTATAGTTTACAAACAGATGAAGGATTAGATACAATATACTCAAACTCTATGTTACAACTGTCAATATAGTCGCTTAATTGTTGTAGATAATCTAAGTTGGGACGATTTATAAATTTATCTTTTTTCCATATGTTCAACCATTCTTTGCATACATTCATACAATATACAGATGTGGTGTAACACGTTATTTTAATATATTTTAAATCATCAGGAGAATAGGATTGTAAAATAGATTTAATACCAGAAACCATCGCAATCAGATAACATCTATCTTCATTTGAATGAGGAGAGTCTCCATCACACGTTATTCTTTCTCCATTTGTGTTCATTATTATATAAGACCATTTTGTTCCCGTTACTTTCATATAAAGATTAAATTTATAGGATTGTAGTCTCTTTTTTTCTGTTGAGATTTCCTTCACAAACTGTATTTGTTTTGAGGAGGAAGAGGTAGAAGGAAATTCATCATCCTCTGAAAATGATTCAAACTCAGAGTCACTCATGGTATGTAATTAGGTAGTATGTATTTAAACCACTTTTATAAACCTACTTTATTGTAAATATTTAATTAATGGATTGTCTGTTGCTTTTGTACCTACTTCTGCCAATGCTCTTGTATAATTATCTAAAAAGTTTTGAGCATATTCAGGATGGTCAGCATCTAACTTATCAATTTCAACTTGTGTACTAGAGATTGCAGCCTCTGCTTCTTCAATACGTTTTCTAGCATCATCAATCAATGATAAATTCTGTGCTTTCTTCACACGCAATTGGGTATAGAAATCAATATCTGTATAAGTAGTATCTTTTTCTTCCTCTAAACTCTTATCTAACAACTTTTGTTGACGTTTAGTAACCTCATCAATTTGTTTTTGTTCTTCTTGTTTCTTCGCACGAATATCTGCCTTAACAGTATCATCAATCTTTTTACGGATATCAATCTCTCTTGTTGCATCACAGAATGCAGTATTATCTACAAGTAATGGGAAATGCTTACCAATATGAACAACATCAATTTCCGCAGTGGTATCATGGTCTCTTAACAAATGTTCAGCCCATGTTTCCGCTTCAGATGGATTTGAGAAAGCTCCTCTGAATTTCATAACACCAAATGAACCATCTTTATCTGGTGATGCTCCCTTAGATGGAATAAAACTAACTAAACCAAAATATTGACCGTTAATAGGTGGATCATTTCTAGATTTCATTTCACGTTGAAACTTAGCAATACTTTTAGTAAATAATTCTTTCTTTGCATCCTCTGCTTGTGTTGCAGTTAACTCTTTACGTCCAGGAACAGCCTTATCCAACTGTTTCATACATTCTGGTTCTTTAGCAGATAAATCATTCTTTTTCTCTACATCTGCCTTCCAGTTGTTCTTATTTAACACATCATCTATACTTAAACTCATTCTTGTATTTGTTCTTACTTTTAAAAAAAGAACTATTTAAACTTGTTATTTAAAAGAATATCTTTTTATCAGTATAGTACTAGGAATGCAAGAAGAAATAAAAAAATTAACCAATAAAATAGAATTATTACAGACAACTTTAAAATATTATACACAGTTATGCACAAACCTACATAAGAAGACAATACAGTATGACAGGATAACCACACGAATCTCCCTATTAAAACAACGATTCCTATTTATAATATCGTTCTTACAGTATTGCGGAGATACAAGTTGTGTCTATGGAAGCATATTACGTAAACTATTCGAGTTTGTATTCCACTTTAATACATTACAACCTGATGATACAACAGCAGATATAACAAACAGTGATGTAAACATACTATTAGAGCATACAAACGGAGAATATATTGATAAAGTGAAACTTAGCTCTTACTTTTACACATTATTACATTCTTTAAATACATCAAGAATTTTCTCCGAACATGTACATAATTATACCCCAAGTTTCGCAAATTATAAACTTACAGGAATACAATACGTAAACCATACAGAGAAGAATGGAAATATTATCCCAAAAGCTATCTGTTATTTTAAATACAAGTCGGATAATATGAGAGTATCTGTATTAGCATGGAAACCACACGATATCGTAGATTTAAACATTAATCAATACATGATGACACACTCTGGTATACAATCATTTTATACCTACTCGTTTATGCGGTATTTAGAACATATATATTTTAAAGAGTGCCAATATACACCTCATTTAGATAAAATACAACAACAGGCATTCCCTGTAAACTCTTCCATATCTAAAAAAGAAAAACTTACACACTTGTTACCCCTGTATTCCCTGTTAACCCACTCTTATTTTAAAGTATTATCTTCTGGATATAGTTTATTAAACTATGGATGTATTCAATTTGAATCTGATATTGACTGTTATATTACAGGATGTAAGCCTCCTTATCCAAAATTACTATTAGCTTGTAATCATTCTATCAGTCTTATGGCATACAAAGGAATACTATTATCAACATCGGATACAGATACGCAAGCAATACGTTGTCCCATTTGCAGAAATGACCTAAAAATTTATTTTACTAAGATAAATAGAAAAAATAATACACTTCAATATCATCCTCCTAAGAATCCAGATATTACTACATTATTTCAGCAGAAATATTCATTTATTAGCAAAGATGCACTTGAACAAATATAAAATGCAAAAAAGTTTATTTTTAGCAAAAAAGTAGTACATTTTTATTTTTAATTTTATTTTTGTACTACTTTTTTTTAAAAAAAATTACTTTTTAACTTTACTAAAAATATAAAATGTATACAAGTATAGTCATTATAGTAACCCTATTGTTTATATGTTTTATTATAACACAGTTTGCTGAACATTATACTCAAATTAACTACACATTTTTAACAGGTAATCAAACACGAGACTTCTTTCACCAAGATAAAGATAAGTATATACAGGATTTAACCGATTTAGACGTAAAAGCACAAAAAAGTAAAACAAGGGAAGAGTATAAGCAGAAAATAATGAAAAGTGCATCCGACTTTACCAAAAATGAAAAAGAAAGAGTAATGAAAGCAATGAAAACTGCAGATAATGCATTGCGAACCATTAGTATTCCTGGGTTTAATGGTAAGAAAGCATCTTCATTACCATGGATTGTTTCATTAACACGAGGGACTGCATATGAAGATGGATTGCCGCATACACGTATGAATATTATATTTATTTCTGATAAAGTACTACAGAATGACTCCTCTCAACTTGCAAAGGTTATGATGCACGAGAAAGTACATGTGTATGAACGCTTGTTTCCAGAAGATATGAATATATGGTTAAAGACAAATGGATACAAGAGATATAAACAATGGAAATTATTTAAACGCGCAAGAAGTAACCCAGATATAGATAATTGGGCGTATCTCTCACCAGAAGGTAAACCTATGATAGTAGAGTATACATCAAGCACACCATCTACTATACATGATGTTACCTATCCAGAAGGCCATAATTATACAAAGGAACACCCAAATGAAGTCCTTGCATACGGTTTAGAAAAATATCTTCTTTAAATTTTTTGTATTTAAAAAGTAAATACAAACACTAACAGAAAATGACACCCAATACCTGCAACGTAAATTCAAAGTATTATTTTGCTTATGGAGGAAATACAAATCCAAACCACATGAGACGCTCTTATCCAAATGCAAAATATGTAGGAAAAGCATGCCTACCTAACTTTAAAGTTATATTTCAGTCTACAGATTGGTACACAAACACGCACTCTACTAATTTAATAGAAGATGCATACTGTAATATTATTTATAATGCTGGAGGTAGTGTGTATGGAATACTTTATGAACTTTCAGAGGAAGATATAGTAAAATTAGATGCACAAGAACGTGTTCCTTGTCTGTATACAAAGTATGCTATACCTGAACTAAATGCATTCACATATGTTATGAACACAGATAACTATAGAGAAAGTATACCTTCTCTCCGGTATTATAATGTTGTTTCTTATGGGTATAAATATTACGAACTTCCTCTTTCACAGATAGAAATTATTATTTTATAAATGTAGAAAAATTAGTATTTTAAACTTTTTTCATTTTTTAGATCACTTTTTTATTTTCAACACAATATGGAATGTGTTGAACTTTAGAGGATGAAAAAATTCTTTAAAACTATCAAAAACACTAGTTTTCTAAAAAAGTGATCAAAATTAAATAAGCCTCAGAAAAATTAAACAGGAAAAAAATATTTTTCTGAGAAAAGAAAAACCGTCGATCAAAACCTTCTACACGCTTATTCAGAGTGTAATCAGCATTTTTTAATTATAGGGATACTTTAATTTTATATACGTATATAGTGTAAGAAAAATAATATAATATACTGATTGTGAAAAGATAATATATTGATTGCCATACTCACTGGTATACTTATTATTTTATGCTGGTAGAAAATAGTTATCATAAGTCTACCAACATGTATGCTAATCTTTTACAAATATGTATGCTAATCTTTCACAAATAGGTATACCAGTCTTTCATAAATAAGTATGCTAGTCTTTCACAAATAGGTATACCAGTCTTTCGCAAATGAGTATAATATCGATCTTTGATACATGAAAGTAAATAATTATAACAAGTAAGTATGGTAGTTTTAGAAGTATTTGCGGTATGAAAGTAATTCAATTTAATGATATATAATTAAATTGCTTATTACACTCTGAATAAGCTTGTAGAAGGTTTTGATCAACGGTTTTTATTTTCTCAGAAAAAAATATTTTTCCTGTTTAATTTTTCTGAGGCTTACTTAATTTTGATCACTTTTTTAGAAAACTAGTGTTTTTGATAGTTTTAAAGAATTTTTTCATCTTCTAAAGTTCAACACATTCCATATTGTGTTGAAAATAAAAAAGTGATCTAAAAAATGAAAAAAGTTTAAAATACTAGTTTTTCTAAATTTATAAAATAATAATTTTTATCAGAGGAAAAGAAAGTCGTATTACTTTTATATTAAAATAACGTTTTAAACTGTACAGTTTAAAAAGTAAGTAAGTTTTATTAATCGTCTATTTCTTCAATCATCTTATGTTCTACTGACCCTGGAAGTAATTTAGAAACATATGAACAATTATCTGTTAATACTCCTGAGATTGTTCTTACTGTTTTGTCTAATGTTTTTGTAGTAAGATATTCTCGTAAAATAGTTAGATCACCGAAACATCTAGCTTCATCTTCTGGCATGATTTCGTTTCTAATTCCGTATATTTCGACTAAGTTTCGGGTAGAATTAAATAGATTTATACATTCAGGATGTCCTATATCTAAACATTTGTTCACGAATCCTTTCACTTGATGTTTTTCTTTTTCTCCGTCTTTATTCTTTATAAAGATTAAACCTCTTGATTTATCAGTTAAGATCGCCATGTCCGCCATTTTTCTTCCGAAATTACTACAAAAATTTAAAATTAAATTATAGTCATTTGCTTCAATTAAGTGCCTTGGTAGAATACTTAATACTCTTTCCTTTACGTTTTCCTCTGTAAAGGATGGTAATTTATCAAAGACAGCCTGGAAGTTAAATTCATATTTACTATTATTATTATTTGTTTGATAAATAGTAGTGTGGGGAGTATTCTGTATATACTGATCTTTCTCTTTTATTTGTTCTTTTAACTGTCTGATTTCTTCGTTCTTTTCTTGTCGAATACGGTCTATCTCTTTTTTATAAAATACGTTTTCGACTTCTATTTCTTTATAGTGTATATCTTTCTGTTTGTATCCTTCTATTTCACGTTTATATCCTTCTATTTCACGTTTGTATTTTTCTTCTTGGGTGATTTGGTCATATTCCTTTTTTTCTTTGCATTTTAATAGATGATTATTGTAGTTAGCTTTAATGTTAAATTGTAAGTTGCAATAATCACATACATACTGTTCACACATAGGTGTTTGAATATTAAATGCATTTTTTTGAATATCAAGACAATATTTAGCAGTCTTTTTATGGATATTTAAATTATAAGCACTGGAGAATGTTTTCTTACAGTATTCGCATATAAATCCACTCATATTAACTTTATTATGTATACTTATAGATAATGTTTTAAAATATCAATTTAATAAACTGTTTTTTTTCTAGATAATCTATACGTATATTACCTAATAATTAGTATGGATACAGTGTGTCATTATTTAACTCAATTTCAATTATCATCTCTTATTCCTGTATATTTCAGTTATATATCTGCGGAATCTAAGATATATTTTTTAGATATGTGTATAACGAATAAATGGTATGATGGAGTACTAGAGTGTATAAAAGAAATATTTTCTGTGTTACCTCCTGCCAAACAAACAGACATTATAGATTTATTTATTGTAAATGACCAGATTGAGTGTGTATATACATGTTTAGAAGAATCCATATTTCATGCAGAATTGATAGAAACAGTTGTATTATTTTATGGTAGTGTAGATATGTATACTATGTATTTTCTGTATATGAAATTTAGCACAAAGATGTATAAAAATCATTATAAGATAGTAAATGAGAATGTGAATAAATGTGCGTATATACTATCATGCTTAGCTACAAACAAAGGGGATACATTATATTATACATTTGTACAAATACGCTGCAAAGAGTTAAAAGAATACCTATTTAAAAAGATAAAATGATATTTATTAGAAAAATAAATATCCTACTATGAAATGTTTAAGTGTTCTGTGTGTAGTTTAGAGCTTCCTAAAGTAATAACGTGCGAAGAGTGTAAGCACCTACATTGTGCTGATTGTTTATACTTAAATGACAACAAATGTTCACAATGCAATTTAGAACAAAAAGTATCTGAAGAAGAAATAATTCCTCCACAAAGAGTTTCCGAGTTAACCTATTTAAGTGGAGAGGAAGAAGTAATTATTCCTCCTCCGCAAAGAGTTTCTGAGTTAACCTATTTAAATAGGGAAGAAGAAGTGATTATCCCTCCTCCGCAAAGAATCTCTGAGTTGACGTATTTAAAACGGGAAGAAGATAAGAAAATAGATGTATTCATGGATTCTAAGATAAGACTGCCAAATATAGGAAACAGTTGCTATATTAACAGTGCTTTACAAGTATGTTTACACTCAAAACGATTATGGAAGGAGTGCTGTGAAGTAATTGGAGACCAATATTTTATACAGTTTTTACCGGCTGTAACGAAAATACGTGAGCTTTATACAGAAGCAAATAAGATTAACATATGGGAACAGTGCGATAGTGTGTCTATTTTTAGATATTTATTAGACAAAATAAATGACCTTTATCCTAAAGGATTTAATCCTTTGTATGGGTTGTGTCTGCATTCACAATATAAATGTTTAAGTTGTAAGCATGTTGCACACCAAAGACCATTCGAGTCGGTTTATTGTGTTATTCCTAATGGAGAG